>Ga0233435_1001366_pt1 | contig 23745 bp, 21 predicted proteins | sample SI_122_August201_3_FD_182735 | JGI IMG/M metagenome (GOLD analysis project Ga0233435, IMG submission 182735) | Seawater microbial communities from Saanich Inlet, British Columbia, Canada - SI_122_August2016_135_MG | ecosystem: Environmental > Aquatic > Marine > Inlet | place: Canada: British...
GAACTTGGTTGGATGTACATCGTGTTGGGGTACTTTGTGATTGTTGGTACGAGTAACGCGGTGAACTTAACCGATGGTCTAGACGGCCTTGCGATTATGCCAACGGTATTAGTGGGTGGGGCGCTGGGTATTTTTGCGTATTTATCTGGTAATGCGGAGTTCGCTAAATATTTGGTTATTCCAAACCTGCAGGGCGCTGGTGAAATTGTGATTTTCTGTGGTGCGATTGTTGGTGCCGGTTTGGGGTTTCTGTGGTTTAACGCATATCCTGCACAAGTTTTTATGGGTGATGTTGGGGCGTTAGCATTAGGTGCCGCGCTGGGAGTGATAGCGGTTGTGGTTCGTCAAGAATTGGTTTTACTGATCATGGGTGGTGTCTTTGTGATGGAGACAGTGTCCGTTATTTTGCAGGTGGGTTCCTATAAACTGACGGGGCGGCGAATTTTTAAAATGGCCCCATTACATCATCATTTTGAATTAAAAGGGTGGCCAGAGCCTCGAATCATCGTTCGATTTTGGATTATGACGGTGATATTGGTCTTAATTGGTTTGGCCACACTTAAAGTTCGGTAAGGGTATTATGGCGCAAGTAGATACAGTCATTGTTGGGTTGGGAAAAACAGGGCTGTCTTGCGCGCGTTATTTAAAAAAGAACAATATTGCGTATGCCATATGGGATACGCGGGACATGCCTGCAGGTTTAGAGGAGGCAAAAGCGCTCAATTGTGACGGTGGCATTATCTTATCCGCGCTTAATGGCGCTGAGTTAGCAGGTTATAAAACCATCATCTTAAGCCCTGGGTTATCACCTGATTTAGATGAGTTGGTTTTTGCGAGAGCGCAAGGGTGTGAAATTGTCGGTGATATTGAGTTATTTGCCCGGGTTGCAGATAAACCCATTATTGGTATCACAGGGTCCAATGGCAAAAGTACGGTCACGACTTTAGTGGGTAATATGTTGCAAGCGGCAGGAATGAAACCTGGCGTGGGGGGGAATATTGGGCTTCCAGCACTTGAGTTATTAAATGAAGCTGCAGATGTGTATGTTTTAGAGTTATCGAGCTTTCAGTTGGAAACGACCACCCGTTTAAAGTGCCATTCTGCGGTGGTGTTAAATGTGTCTGAAGACCATATTGATCGGCACGGATCCGTTGCCCATTATGCGGCGATAAAATCGAGTATTTACCATCAGTGTCAGCATGCTTTTGTGAACCGAGATGATGCTGTGGTTTTGGCCATGCAGCCAAATGCAACGTCCTTTGGTTTAGGAGCGACAGAAAAGCCGCATTGGGGAGTGAGTGAGGGCTGGTTAGCACAGGGCGATTATGAGTTTTTAGACCCTGACATGTTGAAAGTTAAAGGGCAGCATAATTGGTCAAACATGCTGATTTCTTTTGCTTTAGCGACCTCTGTTGGCGCGACAGTGCCGCAGTGTTTGTCAGCAGCGTATGCGTTTACAGGTTTGTCGCATCGTACCGAATGGGTGAGTGATTATAACCATGTGACTTGGGTTAATGATTCCAAAGCCACCAATGTTGGGGCAACAGTCGCGGCTGTGGATGGTATGCAAGAACCTGTGGTGTTGATTGCTGGAGGTGAAGGCAAGGGGGCTGATTTCAGCCCGTTGAAATCGGCTGTTTCAACGTCTGCCCGTGCCTTAATTCTATTAGGCCGAGATGCACCATTGATACAATCAGCCGTTGGGGAAAGTGTGCCTACTTACTTAGTCGACGATATGCCAAGTGCCGTCAGTAAAGCTTTTGAAGTGGCAAAATCAGGTGATGTGGTGATGTTATCACCTGCGTGTGCCAGTTTTGATATGTACAAAAATTATGAACACCGAGGCCAGGTGTTTGTGGATGCTGTGCTGCAATTACAGCGAGAACAATCATGAATAGTATTGCCAAAGACAATTCTGCGCCCCTTGGGCGAACCAACTGCTCTTGTATTGATAAGCCGCTATTGATCGCGACGTTATATTTATTGCTGCTAGGCGTGGTGATGGTGGGTTCTGCCTCCTTGCATGTGGCAGAAAAAAACACAGGTGATCCTTTATTTTATATTAACCGTCAGTTGGCATTTGCATTGCTTGGGATCTTTTGTGCTTATATTGCCACACAAATTAGTACCAAGGTTTGGCAGCGTTTTGGACCTGAGTTATTTATGCTTGGTTTGTTGTTGCTGGTCATGGTCTTGATTCCTGGTGTGGGTAAAGCGGTGAATGGGAGTTACCGCTGGATTCCATTGGGGATATTTAATTTACAAGTCTCAGAGCTGGTAAAGCTCTTTGCCATCATGTATGTATCAGGGTATTTAGTGCGCCATGCAGCCGCAGTGGCGACTGAAGTCAAAGGCTTCTTATTGCCGATGGTGTTACTGGGCGCGGCAGGTTTTTTATTATTGCTAGAACCTGATTTTGGCTCTACTGCCGTCATGATCGTCACAACTTTGAGTATGATGTTTTTAGGGGGGGCTAAGCTTAAACCCTTTTATTTGATGGTGCTCGCAGTCAGTGTTGTTCTCGGTTTATTGGTGGTTTTTTCTCCATACAGGTTGCTGCGTGTGCTCTCTTTTATGGATCCGTTTAAAGATCAGTATGGGGCAGGTTATCAATTAACGCAGGCGCTGATTGCTTTTGGTCGGGGCGAATGGTTTGGTGTGGGGTTAGGTAATAGCGTGCAGAAAATCTTCTATCTGCCTGAGGCGCACACTGACTTTCTAATCTCCGTGATTGCTGAAGAGCTCGGGGTGTTTGCGGTTATTTCTGTCATTGCGGCGTATGGCGTTATTATTTGGCGAACGTTTGTGATTGCCGTTCAAGCTGAGCATACGGGATTACGGTTTCAAGCCTTTTTGAGCTATGGCATTGGTATTTGGCTTGGGCTTCAAGGTTTTATTAATCTTGGCGTTAATATGGGGATTTTGCCAACCAAAGGCTTAACATTGCCGTTGATGAGTTATGGTGGGAGTAGTTTGATTATTTCTTGTTTGGCAGTGGGTTTAGTGATGCGAGCGTATTATGAAGTGTCAGTCGCTGGCCAAGAAAAAGCTAAGGAGTCCACGAAGTGGGTATGCATGTAGTTATTATGGCAGGTGGCACCGGCGGTCATATATTTCCTGCTTTGGCTGTTGCAGATGAGTTGAAATTACAAGGGGTCAATATTACTTGGTTGGGTGCCGCAGGCGGCATGGAAGCTAAGTTAGTGCCGGATAGAGGTTATCCTGTTGAAACGATGACCATCAAGGGGTTGCGGGGTAATGGTGCTGCAGGTTGGTTGTTAGCGCCTTTTAGAGTGACCAAAGCTGTGTTACAGGCACGAACAATATTAAAGCGTTTAAAGCCTCAGGTTGTGGTTGGGCTTGGTGGTTTTGTATCGGGCCCCGGTGGTTTGGCCGCTAAATTATTAGGAATACCGCTTGTTATTCATGAGCAAAATGCAGTAGCAGGAATGACTAATCGCTGGCTGGCAAAAATCGCACGAGCAGTTTTTTTTGCTTTTCCACAAGCCTTTGCAAAACATGAAGGCAATCCTAAATTTCGCTTTAGTGGTAACCCTGTACGAAGTGATATTGTCGCAATCCCTCCGCCCGAAGAGCGTTTTTCAGAAAGACAAGGTGCACTAAAAATTTTAGTGTTAGGGGGGAGTTTAGGCGCTTTGGTCTTGAATGAAGTGGTGCCCGAGGCACTTTCGACACTTTCTGGCGGTGCACCTATCGTGCGTCATCAAGCGGGTAGAAGTACCCTAGAAAAAGCGCAATCAGCCTATAAAAAGCATAGTGTTACAGCTGAGGTAACGGCTTTTATTGATGATATGGCTGCAGCCTATACGTGGGCAGATGTGGTTATTTGCCGAGCAGGTGCGCTAACGGTTGCTGAATTAGCGGCAGCGGGTGTTGGTGCTATTTTAGTCCCATATCCATTTGCAGTGGATGACCATCAAACAGATAATGCGAAATACTTAACTGAAGGTGGTGCGGGCTGGTTAATTCCACAGCCACAGTTTACAGTTGAGCAGGTAGCAAAACTTCTTGAGGGTTTGGATCGGGATATATTGCTAAAAACGGCACAGAAAAGCCGGTCGTTAGCAATTACTGATGCCGCCGCTCAAGTGTCTAATTATTGTTTAAAGATAGGTCAAGCATGACAAATACAGAGCAACAAGTGAGTAATACCCGTCAGCGTTGTATGGGGCGAATTAAGCATATCCACATGATTGGCATCGGTGGTGTTGGTATGGGTGGTATTGCTGAAGTGTTGATCAATTTAAACTATACCGTGAGTGGTTCTGACTTATCTGAAAATGCGGTGACCAATCGTCTTAAGTCTATTGGTGCAACCATTTACCAAGGGCATGATGCTAGCAATCTTGCTGACGTTGATGTTGTAGTGATATCAAGTGCGGTGAGTGATGACAATCCTGAGGTGGTCAAAGCAAGAGAATTGCGGATTCCTGTCATCCCTCGGGCTGAAATGTTGGCTGAAATTATGCGCTTTCGGTACGGGATTGCGGTTGCGGGCACACATGGTAAAACCACGACCACAAGTTTGGTGGCAAGTGTGCTGGCTGAAGGCGGGTTGGACCCGACGTATGTTATTGGTGGGCGGTTAAACAGTTCAGGTAGTCATGCGAAATTAGGTGAAAGCCAATATTTGGTGGCCGAAGCGGATGAGAGTGATGCTTCGTTTTTATATTTACAGCCGATGATGTCGATTATCACTAACATTGATGAAGACCACATGTCGACCTATGGCGGTGATTTTGACCGGTTGTTAAAAACATTTTTAGAGTTTTTACATCACCTACCATTTTATGGGTTGGCTATATTGTGCGTTGATGATGAGCATGTGCGCTCTATTTTGCCAGAAGTGTCAAAAAAATTCGTGACCTATGGCTTTTCAGAAGACGCTGATTATCGTGTTGAAGCAATGCAACAAAGAGGCGTGAAAAGTGAATTTACCGTTGTCTTGCCCGATGCTAAGAAAATGCAAATTGTGTTGAATATGCCAGGTTTGCATAACGTGCTAAATGCAACCTCAGCAATTGCTGTCGCGCATCAGTTGGGTGTTGATGAGGCTGCCATTCAAAAAGCACTGAATGAATTTCAAGGTGTTGGGCGGCGCTTTCAAGTGTTGGGCCATGATCTGATGGGGTGCAAAGAGACTGTTTTAGTGGATGACTATGGTCATCACCCAACGGAGGTTGCGGCAACTATTTCAGCGGCAAGATATGCATGGCCCGAGAATAGATTGGTGGTTATTTTTCAGCCGCACCGATATTCACGAACCAAAGATTTATTTGAAGACTTTGTTGAAGCACTAACGGCAGTTGATGTGCTTCTTTTGACGGAGGTTTATGCTGCCGGTGAGAGTAAAATACCAGGTGCAGACGGACGGTCTTTGGCAGGTTCTATTCGTCAAAGAGGGAATGTTGATCCTGTATTTATAAAAACAACAGATGAAATTTCTGGGGTGTTAAAAGGCATGATCCAACCAGGGGATATTGTACTGACCTTAGGTGCGGGCAATATTGGCCAAGTCGCAAAACAATTACAAGAATACGTGACGAGAGGGTAATAATATGACAGCAAAATACCAATTACATTTTGGATGTGGAGAGTCATTAAAGACGCGGTTGATGCCACGCCAGGCTCCTGCAAAAAAAAATCATCAAGCATCGTCTGGTGTGGCGAGCATTAATTCTCAATCGACAAGAAATATCAATGACAAATCATCCACTCGGTGAGTTAATTGACAATGAGCCGATGTCTAAACACACCACTTGGCGTGTAGGTGGTGTCGCTCAACGGTACTTTAAACCAGCAAGTAAAGCGGCATTAATACAGTTCGTGCAGCAGTTACCAGCCGATGAGCCACTTTTTTGGTTGGGGTTAGGCAGTAATTTATTGGTGCGTGATGGTGGTATTAAAGGCACCGTTATTGCCCAAACAAATCAGTTGAATGCGCTGAATGTTTCATCTCATTCGTGTTATGCCGAAGTTGGTGTGACGTGCGCTAAGGTAGCTCGTGCGACTTCAAAAGCCCATCTAACGGGCGTTGAATTTTTAGCCGGTATCCCGGGGACAATCGGTGGGGCATTGGCCATGAACGCCGGTGCTTTTGGTGGTGAAACCTGGGATTGGGTAACAGAAGTAGAGATTTTAACTCGATCAGGTGTTGTTCAAAAACGATTAAAATCTGACTTTGAAGTGGGTTATCGAAAAGTGAATTTAGCTCAAGATGAGTACTTTTTGTCAGCAACATTGGCATTAAATCCTGCCGAAGATGAGTCTGGTGCTGAAAAAATTAAAGCGTTATTAAAGCGCCGAGGTGAGAGTCAGCCTACGAATAAGCCGACTTGCGGTTCTGTTTTTAAAAACCCAGAAGGTCATCATGCTGCAAAACTGATTGAATCGATTGGGTTGAAAGGTTATAAGTTAGGAGGCGCTTGTATTTCACCAAAGCATGCTAATTTTATTGAAAACATGGGCCATGCTAGTGCCCGTGATATAGAATCACTGATTTACTATATACAGGAACAGGTTGCTGAAAAAACGGGTATTCAGTTAGTAACTGAGGCTAAAATTGTGGGAATCTCCGAATAGACTCGTGGGTAAAAATGGATAATAGTAAATACGGCAAGGTTGCGGTGCTGTTTGGAGGTCATTCAGCAGAGCGAGAGGTTTCATTAAAAAGTGGTGCTGCAGTATTATCCGCTTTGCAACAGCAGGGTGTAGATGCTCACAAATTTGATACAGCGGATACACCGACTGAGACATTAAAAGAATATGATCGTGCTTTTATTGTATTGCATGGTCGTGGTGGTGAAGATGGCGTGATTCAAGGGGCTTTAGAGCAACTGGGCATTCCATATACAGGGAGTGGTGTTCTAGGTTCCGCATTAGGCATGGATAAAATCCGAACTAAGCGAGTTTGGCAAGGAGCACAATTACCAACCGCAAATTATATGACGGTTACTGATGAAAATTTAAATTCGGTAGCCGCCCAAGTAGGTTTACCTTTAATGATTAAACCTGCTGAAGAAGGCTCTAGTATTGGTATGGCTAAAGTCGAGAGTCAGCAAGATTTATTAGATGCATGGGGCGTTGCAAAAAAATATAACTCTCCAGTGTTGGCTGAAGCATGGATAGAAGGCTCGGAATATACGGTTGCCATTGTGAATGGCACGGCTTTTCCAATTATTCGCTTAGTAACAGAGAATGCTTTTTATGATTATGATGCGAAATATCAGTCCAATAGTACCGAGTACATATGCCCGTGTGGCCTAAGTGCTGATGTTGAAAAAAAATATCAAGACATGGCACTTGTGGCATTTTCAGAAGTCGGCGCTTTAGGTTGGGGAAGGGTTGATTTCATGATTGATGAGCAAGGAAAACCTTGGTTGTTAGAGGTCAATACAGTGCCAGGAATGACTGATCATAGTTTAGTACCAATGGCGGCAAAAGCGGCTGGAATGACATTTGAAAATTTAGTGTTAGAAATTTTAGATACAAGTTTGGCTTAAAAAAAATAATAATTCGTTATATAATATAACGACAACCATAATAAAAATAATAATAAGGTGACACCTCGTGCCGGTGTGGATCAAACGACTCTCAAGTATTGCGTTGCTTTCCTTTTTTGCTGTAACAGGCTATTGGGTGAGTATTGTCGCGCAAGATGCAACGCTTTTCCCGATTAAAACGGTCAAAGTTGAGGGTGTTGTTCAGCATATTAATCAAAATATTCTTTCCAGAGCGATAGCTGAAGATATTCAGCAAAGCTTTTTTGTGCTGGATGTTCATTCGATTCAAAAACAAATTCAAGGTATGCCTTGGGTTGAAGATGTCATTGTGCAACGTACCTGGCCATATACCTTAAAATTGACGATTACTGAGCAAATCCCTGTTGCGATCTGGAACTGGAAGGGGTTAGTCAATGGCTCCGGTGAGCAATTTAAAGAAGAAGACTTGTTCTCTTTTGCCAACTTACCCGTGTTGGTGGGTGATGATGGCCATGAAAAATTGTTGGTCAAAAAATTATTCGAGCTACAAAAAATATTTGATGTCGAGGCGTTATCCATTCGTGAAATAGCAATGGATCAACGTTATGTCTGGCAATTGACTTTACGTAACGGCATAAAGGTAACGCTATCTGATCATACGGAAGAAGCGTTAGTGAAACAGTTTATTAAAGCATATAAGTATAACGAAATTTCAAATCACGAAAAGATATCAACCGTCGATTTACGCTATCAAAATGGGTTTAGCATTAAATGGACGCCAGGCGTTTAAGCGCTTACTTAGGGGAAGAGAATAGGGATATGTCAAAAAGAATAGATAGAGATCATATTGTAGGGTTGGATATTGGAACTTCTAAAGTAGTTGCGATTGTCGGGGAGGTCAATGATGAAGGTGAGGTTGAAGTTATTGGTGTTGGCCGTTGTCCGTCAAGAGGGTTGAAAAAAGGGGTTGTTGTCAATATTGAGTCGACGGTGCAATCTATTCAACGTGCGATTGAAGAAGCGGAGCTTATGGCGGGCTGTGAAATTAAATCTGTTTTCGCAGGTATCGCCGGAAGCCATATTCGTAGCATGAATTCGCACGGAATTGTGGCCATTCGTGATAAAGAGGTGACGCCAAATGATGTAGAGCGCGTGATTGATGCTGCTCGTGCAGTTGCTATTCCTGCTGATCAGAAGATATTGCATATCTTGCCGCAAGAATTTTTAATTGATAATCATGATGGTATTCGTGAGCCAGTTGGCATGTCTGGTGTGCGCTTGGAAGCGAAAGTTCACCTGGTTACTGGGGCGGTTAGTGCAGCTCAAAATATCATTAAATGTGTCCATCGCTGTGGTTTGGAAGTTGAAGACGTCATTTTAGAGCAGCTTGCATCAAGCTATGCTGTACTTTCTGATGATGAAAAAGAATTAGGTGTGTGTTTGGTCGATATCGGTGGCGGAACCACAGATATCGCTATTTTCACTGAAGGCTCTATTCAGCATACGGCCGTTATTCCTATCGCGGGTGATCAGGTTACCAATGATATTGCAGTGGCACTTAGAACACCTACTCAAAATGCAGAACAAATTAAGAATAAATATGCTTGTGCACTCACTCAGTTAGCCCAAGATGGCGAAATGATTGAAGTGCCAAGCATTGGTGATCGACCAACAAGAACGCTGGCAAGATCTACTTTAGCTGAAGTGATTGAGCCTCGTTATGACGAATTATTGACGTTAGTTCAAAATGAAATTCAAAGAAGTGGTTTTGAAGATATCATCCCTGCTGGCATCGTTTTGACGGGAGGTAGTTCTTGTGTTGAAGGCTTAACAGAGCTGGCAGAAGAAATTTTTCATAAACCTGTAAGGCTTGGTGTTCCTCAGAATCTCAGAGGGTTAGCGAAAGAAGTTCGCAGTCCTTCCCTGTCAACTGGTACAGGTCTGCTATTATTTGGACATCAGCATCGTTCTGCGGGTCAATATGAAACGAATAAAAAAGAAGGTGCTTTAGAAAGAATGAAGAGTTGGTTTCAAGGAAACTTTTAGAACGGTTCAGTTATCGTTCATTTATAAAGAGTTAATAATAATAACAAGAGGAGAACGGCAACCATGTTTGAAATATTGGATGCGTATACAGAAAGTGCAGTCATTAAAGTAATTGGTGTCGGTGGTGGTGGCGGTAACGCTGTGCAGCACATGTTGGAAAGTAGCATTGATGGTGTTGATTTCATCTGTGCTAATACCGATGCTCAAGCATTAAAAAATAATGCGGCACGCACTGTGTTGCAACTGGGTACAAGTATTACGAAAGGTTTGGGCGCTGGTGCGAACCCTGAAATTGGTAAACAGTCTGCATTAGAAGATAGAGATCGTATTCAAGAAGCAATTGATGGTGCTGATATGATTTTCATTACTGCAGGCATGGGTGGTGGAACAGGTACTGGTGCAGCCCCTGTTGTGGCGCAAGTTGCTAAAGAAATGGGCATCTTAACGGTTGCCGTTGTGACCAAGCCTTTTCCTTTTGAAGGTGGCAGACGCAAAATGATTGCGGAAGCGGGAATTAAAGAGTTGAGCGAAAACGTAGACTCACTCATTACCATTCCTAATGAAAAGCTGATGCCTGTTTTAGGTAAGAGCATGACCTTATTAGATGCATTCAAAGCGGCAAACGACGTTTTATTGGGTGCGGTTCAAGGTATTGCTGAGTTAATTACTCGTCCAGGTTTAATCAACGTGGATTTTGCAGATGTTCGTACAGTGATGTCTGAAATGGGCATGGCTATGATGGGCACGGGTGCTGCTACGGGTGAAGGTCGAGCAAGAGAAGCGGCGGAAGCGGCAATTGCAAGTCCATTATTAGAAGATGTGAACTTATCAGGTGCCAAAGGTATCTTAGTGAACATTACTGCAGGTATGGATTTGGAAATTGGTGAGTTTGAAGAAGTGGGTAACACCGTTAAGGAGTTTGCTTCTGAAGATGCCACCGTTGTAGTAGGTACTGTAATTGAAGCGGATATGTCTGACGAGTTGCGAGTGACTGTTGTTGCAACCGGTTTAGGTGGTAATTCAGAAGCGGTATCTCAAGAAGAGAAGCGTATTCGTTTGGTTCAGTCTAAAGAGGGTGCTATCGATTATGGCGCACTTGATGAGTCTCCGGCTCTTCGCAATCAAGCGGTTGCAGATAAGCCTGTTGCTGGTATGCCACAAGAAAGCGGTATTGAGTACCTCGATATTCCTGCTTTTTTACGCAGACAAGCAGATTAGGCGCCTTTTGCTCGCTAGCATTGAAAAATGTATGTGATGCACGCCTAAGGCTTAATCGGTGTGGTGTGTAGTACATAAATAATAAGTTTATAGAGTGCTAAGAAAATTTATAACGAAAATTTATAGAAATTCCTAGCAATCAATAACTTGACAAAAACGTGAATGGCTACTTGAATACTAAGAGGCGTTAATAATAAGGCGCTGTATTATAAAAGCAACATGACGGACAAAATAACAACAAACTGTTGGCTTTGAAGTTTGGTCGTGTTAAAGTATAATCAATTGCTGATATGAATATGTGTCGGACTCAATTGAACAAGTAGTTGATCTGGCGAAAAGGGATAACGAAGATGATTAGGCAACGCACGCTAAAGAATGTTATTCGCGCAACTGGTGTTGGGCTACACACGGGTAAAAAAGTTTATTTAACTTTGCGACCTGCAGCGCCAGATACTGGAATAGTATTTCGACGCGTTGATCTTGATGAGCCACAAGAAGTCCATGCAGGACCTGATAATGTGACGGATACTCGGTTATCAACCACATTAGGTGAGGGTGATGCGAGCATTTCAACCGTAGAGCACTTGCTTTCAGCATTTGCAGGCTTAGGTATAGATAATGCGTATGTGGATCTTAGTGCACCAGAAGTTCCTATTATGGATGGTAGTGCAGGACCTTTCGTTTTCTTGATTCAGTCTGCGGGTATTGAAGAGCAGAATGCAGCAAAACGCTTTATCAGAATTAAAAAGAAAGTGGTTGTAGAAGAAGATGACAAGTGGGCGTCATTTGAACCTTTCGACGGCTTTAAAGTATCATTTTCAATCGACTTTAAACATCCAGCGTTCAGTCATAAGACTCAGAAAGCGATGGTGGATTTCTCATCAACTTCTTTCGTGAAAGAAGTTAGTCGTGCAAGAACCTTCGGCTTTATGAGGGACATTGAAATTTTACGCCAAAACAACCTGGCACTTGGTGGCAGCTTAGACAATGCCGTTGTTGTTGATGACTATCGGGTGTTGAATGAAGATGGTTTGCGTTACGAAGATGAATTCGTAAAACATAAAATTTTAGATGCAATTGGTGACTTATATCTATTGGGTCATAGTTTGATTGGCCACTTTAGCGGTCATAAATCAGGTCATGCCTTGAATAATAAATTGCTAAAAGCATTATTAGCTGAAAAATCATCATGGGAAGAAGTCACATTTACTGATGCGTCTCGTGCGCCGATTTCTTACATGAAGCCTGTTTCAGTAGCAGAAGCTTAAGTTTGATCGACGGGTAGCGATTTTACTCGCTGCTTGCTCTAGTGGCAATTCTTGCCAAAATTTCCGACAATTCAGGGTCGTCCAAAGCGACGGCAGCCTCGTAAAGTACCTCACATGGGACTTTTGTGGGTGTTTTTTTGACTTTAGGTTTGGTTTTTTCTACTGCGCTTGAAAAAGGCATCACTTTTATTTGAAGTGCGTAAATGGGGGACTGTAGCGCCTCGCTAATTTGCTCTTTAAGCGCGGGTGTCATGTAACGTAACTTTGTTGCCCATAATTGGTTTTCGACTAAAAGCGTGGCAATTCTGTTTTTGATGGTGACGCCACTAACATGCTGGTTGATTGGTGCTGGTATCAGTGATTTGATGGTTGAGAGGGCTTGCTCTTGCTCTTCAGCTTGATTAACAAGATTCTGCAAATGCCCTTTTTTCAAGTGCTTATTGGTATGTGTTGGCTTAAATCCCATGAAATATTAGATTCTTCTGTTGTTCTTTGGGTGGCTTCTGTATAATTGTACTACAATACTTACAATAGAATCATAAAAATACTGCTTATGTCTTTACTTAAAAAGCTTTGCCCTAATTCAGATCTAAAATCATGCAAGCCTGCTTGGGTGGTTGCATCCGTGAGCGTGTTTGTCACTGTGTTAGGTATTGGTGGTTTTGGCTTTAGTAAAGGGTATGAGTCGGCAAAAGCGGCGCCAATGAAAGAAAATGTGGCGCTTAGAGATGCGTTAAAGCGCCAAAAAGCGGATTTTGGCCGATATAAACAAAAAGAGCAGGCGCATTTAGATGCGTTAGCTTTAAAATTGGGTAAGCTCCAGGCACAGTTGATTCGTTTGGAAGCATTAGGTAGCCGGCTCACAGAAGTTGGAAATCTCAACCCGAAAGAATTTGATTTTAACAACCCACCTCCTCAAGGTGGTCCGGTTGACCTATTGGCAACCTCTGTTAGTAATACTGAACTAATGAAATCTATTGGCCAGCTTTCAAGTGGTGTCCATGATCGCGGTAACAAGTTAAATGTTCTCGAAGGTGTACTGTTAAATCGCACGATTAAAAGTGCCACGATGCCTTCTGTTTATCCTGCGAGAGTGGGTTTTGTCTCTTCTAAATTTGGTAGCCGAAAAGACCCATTCACTGGTAAGAAAACATACCATAAAGGGGTAGATATTGCGGGCAAATCTGGCTCGGATATACTCGCGGTTGCAGCTGGTGTAGTGACGTTTTCTGCAGTGCACGGTGGCCATGGCCGAATGGTTGAAATAGCCCATGGTCGTGGTTTAGTGACACGTTATGCACATAATTTATTAAATCTTGTTGATGTTGGTGACACCGTTAAAAAAGGTGAAGTGATCGCATTAATGGGGCAGTCTGGTCGTGCAACGGGTTCTCATACCCATTTTGAAGTTATGCGCGATAATAAACACGTCAATCCTGAACGCTATTTGAGAAGCCGAAAATAAGCCGTTCAACCCTCCTTGAAACAACCCATTAGAGACAAGGGATAAAGCTGAATTAAGCGAGTTTTGCCCGCTTCAATGATACCTTATCCAGAGATGGAACATCGTCGGATAAGGCTCGCAATTATCCTTCAATCGATTATAATCTTCTGTCTAATGGCGTAGTAACCTCTTTATTATATTATATTTTATTGACGCTCCGGGAAACTGGGGTGCGTTAAGGAATGACTAATGTTTAAGTCAGTACTCAAGAAAGTTTTTGGTAGTCGAAATGATCGTGTTGTAAAACGCATGATGAAAGCAGTTGAAAACATAAATGCACTGGAAGATGGCCTTAAAGCGCTTTCTGATAACGAATTAACCGCTAAGACAACAAGCTTTCGAGATAGATTAAAACAAGGTGAAACCCTTGACCAACTCATGCCGGAAGCCTTCGCTGTGGTTCGAGAGGCCAGTCGCCGAGTGTTAAAGATGCGCCATTTTGATACCCAGATGGTGGGTGGCATGGTACTGCATGATGGGAAAATCTCAGAAATGCGTACCGGTGAGGGTAAAACCTTAGTGGCTACACTGGCAGCTTACTTAAACGCATTACCCGGTAAAGGGGTGCATGTTATTACGGTGAACGACTATTTGGCGAGACGTGATGCTGAATGGATGGGGCAAATATATGGCTTCTTAGGAATGAGCACTGGCGTTGTTGTCGGTGGATTAAGTCATGATGAAAAGCAAGCCGCCTACGCCGCAGACATTACCTATGGTACCAATAACGAATATGGTTTTGATTACCTGCGCGACAATATGGTTTTCACTCCAGAGCAGAAAGTACAGCGGCCTTTAAGTTTTGCCATTATCGATGAGGTTGATTCGATTTTAATTGATGAGGCCAGAACACCGCTGATTATTTCTGGGCCAGGTGAAAACTCGCATGAAGTGTACAACCAAGTTAATGCACTTGTGCCTCAGCTAGAAAAGCAAGATATGCCTGATAAAGAGGCCTCGATGATCTCTAAAATGGAAGATCAGCCCATAATACCGGGTGATTACTCAGTTGATGAGAAGGGGCGTCAGGTTTATTTGAGCGAAGCGGGCCATGAAAGGGTGGAGGCTTTATTGATTGAGTCAGGTCTATTAGAAGACGGCGACAACTTATATAACTCTAACAATATCGCGTTAATGCACCACTTTAACTCTGCGCTAAGAGCGCATGCACTATTTCAAAAAGATGTGGATTACATTGTTAAGGATGACAAGATTGTCATCGTTGATGAGTTCACGGGTCGTACATTACCAGGCAGGCGCTGGTCTGATGGTTTGCACCAAGCAGTAGAAGCAAAAGAAGGGGTGAGTATTCAGGCAGAGTCTCAAACCTTAGCGTCCATTACGTTCCAAAACTATTTCAGGGTATTTGATAAATTGTCTGGTATGACGGGTACAGCGGATACCGAAGCCTATGAATTACAACAAATTTATGGTTTAGAAGTTGTGGTGGTTCCAACTAACCGCCCAATGGTTCGTAAAGATTTTGGTGATGTTATTTTCCTGACTCAGAAAGAAAAATATGTGGCCATTTTGGAAGACATTAAAGGCTGTGTTGCAGAGCAACGTCCTGTTCTTGTGGGGACGGCCTCGATTGAAAGCTCAGAGATTATTTCCAAACTATTAAATGATGCCGGTGTTGTACATGAGGTGCTTAATGCTAAGCAGCATGAGCGTGAAGCGCACATTGTAGAAAATGCAGGTATGCCTGGTGCAATCACCATTGCGACTAATATGGCGGGTCGTGGCACGGATATTGTGTTAGGTGGTAACTTAAAAGCGTTATTGCTGGCGTTAGGTGAGGATGCCTCTGAAGAGCAAATAATGGCTGTGCAATCTGAGTGGGAAGCACGGAATAAATTGGTTTTAGATAAAGGTGGCTTGCATATTATCGGCACCGAGCGGAATGAATCACGACGGGTTGATAATCAGCTTCGTGGCCGTGCTGGCCGGCAGGGGGATGCAGGTTCTAGTCGTTTCTACTTGGCGCTTGATGATGATTTGATGCGTATTTTTGCGTCACCTCGATTAGCCAACATGATGCGTAAGTTGGGTATGGGTGATGGAGAAGCTGTTGAGCATACCTTAGTGAGTAGAGCGATTGAGAACGCGCAACGTAAAGTGGAAGGCCGTAACTTTGATGTGCGTAAGCAGTTGTTGAAGTTTGATGATGTTGCCAATGACCAGCGTAAGGTCATTTATGAGCAGCGTAATGACCTCATGGGGTCTGCCGATATTTCTGAAAACTTGCATGCTATTCGTGAAGACGTTGTCAATGGTGTGGTTGATGAGTTTATCCCACCCCAAAGTTTAGAAGAGCAATGGAATGTCCCTAGCCTAGAAGATGCTTTGCACAATGAGTTTGGGTTACCCATTCCTGTGCAGCAATGGCTGAAAGAAGATGATGATCTACATGAAGAAACGTTAAGAAAACGCGTCATTGATGAAATTGAAGCAGCATACGATCAAAAGGCGCAGTTACCTGGGCCTGAGGTGATGCGCGGTATTGAAAAAGAAATCATGCTGAGTATTTTAGATAGCCATTGGAAGGATCATTTGGCGGCTATGGATTACTTACGTCAGGGCATTGGTTTACGGGGTTATGCACAAAAAAATCCAGAGCAAGAATATAAACGTGAATCATTTGAAATGTTCCAGCAGATGCTGGAAAGCATTAAGCATGAAGTGGTGACAGTGCTCTCTCGCATTGAGTTGCGCCCAGAAGCTGAAGTGGAAGATTTTGAATCTAACCATCAGTTACCTGAGATGGATTTCCAGCATGCACCCGCAGAGATGTTGCTGGGTGCTGAGAGTGATGTGTCTGCTGACGCTGAACCACCATTACAGGCGCCCGCTGCAGAAGATGCTGAGGCACATAAACCCTTTGTGCGTGATGGCCGAAAAGTGGGGCGAAATGAGCCCTGTCCTTGCGGATCAGGTAAAAAATTCAAACAATGCCATGGGAAGTTAAGCTAAATGCCCGTTGGTCTTTTACCTGTAACAGAGCTATTACCTATCTCTGGTGTTTCATTGGCAACCACAAATGCTGGTGTGAAGCAGGCTGAGCGTGATGATGTGCTGTTGATGGCATTGGCTGAAGGCTCAGAGGTTGCGGCGGTTTTTACGCAAAATGCCTTTTGTGCAGCCCCTGTTGTTTTGGCTAAAACGCATTTGGCGGCAACAAAACCTCAATATTTACTGGTTAACTCGGGTAATGCGAATGCGGGAACAGGAGAGCCAGGCATGCAGGCAGCACTGGAAACGTGTGAGGCTGTTGCTGCAAATACGCGTTGTGCTGCGGACGCTGTTTTGCCCTTTTCAACGGGCGTAATTGGTGAACTGTTACCAAGTGCTAAAATTGCAGATGCGGTTCCAGCGCTATTGTCATCACTATCTGAAAACCATTGGGTCGCTGCGGCAAAAGCCATTATGACGACAGATACGATGGCCAAAGGCATAAGCCAAACAGTCGATATAGGTGGTCAAACGATTACCATTACGGGTATTGCGAAAGGCTCAGGAATGATCTGCCCGAATATGGCGACGATGTTAAGCTATGTTGCGACGGATGCTAAAGTTGATGCGGCACTGTTACAAAAAACATTGTCTGAAGGTGTGGACAGGTCATTTAATAGCATCACTGTCGATGGTGATACCTCCACTAATGATGCTTGTGTCTTGGTTGCAACGGGTAGCTCTAATGTTTCGGTCTCCGGTTTTGAGTCTGAGTTTAAGGCTGCGGTTGAGTTGGTATTAAAGCATTTAGCGCAAAGTATTATTCGAGATGGCGAAGGGGCAACTAAGTTTGTTTCTGTGATAGTTGATTCGGCAAATGATGATGCTGAGGCAAAGCAAGTTGCCTATACGGTGGCTCACTCACCGTTAGTGAAAACGGCCTTGTTTGCAAGTGACCCTAACTGGGGGCGGATTTTAGCCGCTGTTGGTCGTGCGGGTATTGACAATTTAGATGTTAATTTGATCGACATCTCATTGGGTGATGTGTGTATAGTTGAAGCGGGTGGTAAAGCGCAAAGCTATACAGAAGCTCAAGGGCAGGCAGTAATGCTTGGGTCAGAAATTATAATTCGTGTTACTTTAAATCGTGGTGATTGTTCTCGTACTGTATGGACGACGGATTTGTCTTACGATTATGTTAAAATTAATGCGGAATACCGAACCTAAAACTAGGTGAAAAGGATAAATTGAGTTGACTGATATAAAAGATACTTTAGAAAGCTTAAAAGCCTCTAGTGATATGTTGCAAGAAAGTTCTGATCAAATTAGTGAGTTAACCTCATCCATTGATGAGTTTTCTAACCAAGCGAATTTATTGGCTCTAAATGCAATGATTGAAGTGGCTAAAGTCGGCACCAGTGGTAAGGCGCTATCAGAGTTAGCTGAGGAAATTTCGACATTGGCAACGAAAAGTGCGGGTGTCGCATCTGGTATTGGCGAAATAGTACAGTCCGTTCGTGAAAAAGAGTCGGATGACTAAAAGTCTTAATACAACTGTTTCTGTGGCAGTTGGTGTTGTGATTAACTCTGAGCAACAAATATTCATTACTAAACGTCCCGATCATGTTCACCAAGGTGGGCTTTGGGAATTCCCCGGTGGAAAACAAGAGCTTGGCGAAAGCCGTGTTCAAGCATTAGCGCGTGAGCTGTTTGAAGAAATTGGTGTTGTTGTGCAGCAAGCTCAGCCATTAATTCAAGTTGTGCATGATTATGGTGACAAGAAAGTAAAGTTAGATGTTTGGCAAGTGACTGAATTTTCAGGGGTTGCACATGGTAAAGAAGGCCAAGAGGGCGCTTGGGTTCCCATAGCAAGGCTTGCTGATTATGCATTCCCTGCGGCAGATGATGTGATTCTAACTGCCATACAGCTGCCGGATGTGTACGCGATTAGCGGCCAAAATTTGTCTTGTATTGCCGACCAAGTAAAGTCTGCACTGCTCACTGGTATTCGGTTATTTCAATTACGTGTTAAGGGGTCATTTGAACAGATTCAAAAAGTGTCTGAGTTGATCATTCCCTTGATTCATGCTGAAACTGGTAAGTGTTTATTGAGCCGTAACATTGAATGGGTTGAACCGTTGGGGTTTGATGGTGTGCACCTGTCATCCGAGCAAGTGACTTTTTTGCAAGAGCGGCCTTTGGCTAAAGGATTTTTGGTCGCGGGGTCTTGTCATAATCAGCGCGAGCTTGAATGTGCACAGCGGTTAGGTGTTGATTTTGTGGTGCTCTCACCCGTTCAGAAAACAGCCTCCCATCCTGGTGCTGAGCCTATGGGGTGGTCACAATTTGCCGCTTTTTGTGAAACGACCGTGTTACCTGTTTATGCTTTGGGTGGTTTACAGCGTGAAGATGTAGATCGCGTAAGAGATCTTGGGGGTAGAGGGGTTGCCGCCATTCGAGGGGCAGGTTTTTAGTCTTTTTCTTCGTCGTTGGTTGCCGGAGCCATTTCTTGGCTAGGTACTTTATAACCTTCAGAAAACCATTCACCTAAATCGATCAGTTTACAGCGCTCACTGCAAAAGGGTTTCCATTTAGCATCAGCTGACCAAGTAACCGATTCGCTACAGGTGGGGCACTTTACTTTGGTTATTTTACTCATTTAAATAATGCAGCGCGTTAGAGAAAAAGTAATATCATCGGTTATTGGTGTTGGTCGATCTGTTAGATGTGCTGTTAGAAAACGGATGGCAAAACGGTGTTTGCCGCCACTAATCTCAGCATACATATCGCTTGTATCAATAGTCACTCGTATGATTTGTGCCGGTTGGCTAGGCTCTAATGTTTCTTGGTAAAAACCATTTTCAGCGATTAACTGTATTGGTTGTGCACTGCTACGAATCAGTTGCAATATTAGTTGGCTCGCTTGTTTGACTGCATCAAAGGTACTGAACCACTCTTGAAGAGTTGCGTTTCGTACTTCGGGGGCTTGCGATAACCAGTTATGGTATTGAGGTAAATCAAAGTCACAGGTACCACCGGGAATACTGGTGCGTTGCATAATACTTTTGATAAAGTCAGTATTTCGCAGGTTTAAGCCTACTTGGCCGCTTAATTCGAATAGTTGCTTGCTGAGGTGGTCGAGATCGGACATGACATTGTCGAGTACACTGGCGTCAACACCAGGCATTTCTGCCATTTTAGAAAGGTTGTTACTTTGTCTGTCGAGCTCTTTGAGTAATTCAGACTTTAAATCGGCTCTTCCACCAATACAAAGAATTTCAATTAGCGTATCAACAGAAGCCCTCGCATCCCACTTGGTACTACCGGACAGGTGGTGTTCTGCACGAGCAAACAGTTGCTCAAGACGGAGTAACGTCCTGATTCGCTCGTTGATTGGAAGCTCGTAAATAACCTGATTTGGCACTCAAAAATCCTAGCAGTGATAATACTCTGAATATAATACTATTTTAGTAGTGTGGCGAGTAAAAAACAGGGGTCTAAGTCACTTTTTACGTGATAATTTGTGCAGTATATCATTATGTCTTGTGGTTGTGCTGAATAGTTACCGTTGCTGTGACTATTCTTGTTGTAGGCTCATGTTGTTGCCAGAGGCGTTGTGGTTAACTGCCAGCTAGGGTGAGGTATTGTTGATGTAATGACTTAACTGATTCAGTTAGTTGTTCTACTGTCATCGTGTTGTCAATGACATCATCAGCATAGCTTAAACGGGCATCACGGCTAAATTGAACATTAAGAATGCGTTGCACCTCATCATCAGTCAACTTATCTCGTTTTTTGACACGTTCTATTTGTATGTTAGGTGGTACATCGACCACCAGTAAACGGTCAATAAGGTCTTGCTGATTTGTTTCCAGTAATAGTGGCATGCACATCAAACAATACGGGGTGGAGAGTGCGCCTATGCAATATTTGATGGTGTCTCGAATTCGAGGGTGGAGTAAATTCTCTAGCCATTGTCGGTGGCTTTCGTTGCCAAAAACCAAGTTTCTTAATAGCTTTCGGTCTAGGTTGCCATTTGGTAATAAAAGCTGGTCGCCAAAGTGCTTCACAATATCTGCAACTGCAGGTTGCCCTGGTTCTACTAATTCACGGGCAATAATATCGGCATCCAATACTGGTATTTGGTGATTGTGCAGAAAAAGGTCTGTGACGGTTGTTTTTCCGGAGCCGATGCCTCCAGTGACGCCGATGACTAACATGATTTAAAAAAAGCCTGTAAAAAATGGCCTGTATGAGAAGCCGGGTTTTGGGAAACTGTTTCCGGAGTGCCAACCGCGACAATTTCACCGCCATTGCTACCACCCTCTGGGCCGAGGTCAATCACCCAATCGGCTGTTTTGATGACGTCTAAATTGTGTTCAATGACCACAACCGTATTACCGTGATCTCTTAACCTGTGTAGTACGGTTAAGAGCAGTTGAATATCATGGAAGTGTAAGCCGGTAGTAGGTTCATCTAGAATATAGAGAGTATTGCCAGTGTCGCGCTTGGATAATTCTTTAGCGAGTTTAACGCGCTGGGCTTCACCACCGGACAGGGTTGTCGCGTTTTGTCCTAAGGTAATATAAGAAAGACCAACATCTAAGAGCGTTTGAAGCTTTCTTGCAATGGCTGGAATGGCATCAAAAAATTCTCGAGCCTCTTCAACTGTCATTTGTAGGACTTCATGAATGTTTTTATTCTTGTATTGAATTTGTAGTGTTTCCCTATTATAGCGATGTCCTTTGCAGACATCACAGTTGACATAAATATCCGGCAAAAAGTGCATTTCAACTTTAATTAAGCCATCACCTTGGCAAGCCTCACAGCGGCCACCTTTCACATTAAAGCTGAATCGCCCTGGTGTATAGCCCCTAGAGCGAGCCTCTTGGGTGCCAGCAAACATTTCTCTAATGGGGGTTAAAATGCCTGTGTAGGTGGCAGGGTTTGATCTGGGGGTGCGGCCAATAGGGCTTTGATCGATATCAACGACTTTATCAAAATGCTCAATTCCTTCAATTCTGTCATGTGTTGCAGGTTCAGTGTGCGCTCTGTTGAGCTCTCTAGCCGCGTATTTGTAGAGTGTCTCATTGATAAGGGTTGATTTTCCAGAGCCAGATACACCTGTAATACAGGTTAATAAACCTGAGGGGACATGAATGGTGACATCTTTTAAATTGTTGCTAGAGGCACCGAAGACACTCAGGATTTTGTCTTCAGGGAATGGGGTGAGTTTTTCAGGAATTTGAATGCTTTTCTTTCCAGATAGGTATTGTCCTGTTAATGACTCTTCACTTTGTTCTATGTCGTGAGGTAAGCCTTGAGCAATAATGGCACCGCCATGAATGCCCGCACCAGGGCCGATGTCGACAACAAAATCTGCTTCCCGAATGGCATCCTCATCATGTTCGACGACAATGACCGTGTTACCAAGATCGCGTAAATGTTTTAAGGTGCTTAATAAGCGTTGATTGTCACGCTGGTGTAATCCAATGGAAGGTTCATCAAGCACATATAATACGCCAACGAGCCCTGCACCAATTTGGCTGGCTAAGCGAATACGTTGGGCTTCTCCACCAGATAGGGTGTTGGCACTTCGCTCTAGGGTTAAGTAATCCAAGCCTACATTGACTAAAAAGGTTAAACGTTGGGCTATTTCAGAAACGATTTTTTTGGCAATTTCTCCGCGTTTTCCTGGTAAAGAAAATGTTTTGAATAGCTCTGCGGCTTTGCCAATTGGGAGAGTGGCAACCTCAGGTAGGTTTTGTTTATTAATAAAAACATTTCTCGCTGCAACATTTAGTCGCGTACCACCACAATCTTGGCAGTCATGTGACGATAAATATTTACCCAGTTCTTCGCGGACTGTGTTGGATTCTGTTTCTTGGTAACGGCGCTTCATGTTAGGGATAATGCCTTCAAAAGGCTGTTGTTGCCGTGTTTTTTTGCCCTTAGCATTGATGAATTCAAAGTCAATGATCTCACCTTGGCTACCATATAAAATGCGTTGTTTATCGCTGTCGGCAAGTTGCTCAAAGGGAATGTCTAGGTCAAATTTGTAATGCTCTGAGAGTGACTGGATTAACTGGAAGTAATAGCCATTCCTTCTGTCCCAACCTCTAATAGCACCTTCAGAAAGAGTTAAACCTGGGTGTGAGACAATACGTTGCTCATCAAATGAAGAGGCGATGCCTAGTCCATCACAGGTAGGGCAAGCACCGGCAGGATTATTGAATGAGAACAAACGGGGCTCTAATTCAGGGATGCTGTAGCCACATTCTTTACAAGCATATTTTGCAGAAAAAATGAGGTCAGCTTTGTCGGGGTCATCCATGTAGGCAATTTTGGCCAAGCCATCTGCCATATTGAGTGCTGTTTCAAAGGACTCGGCCAACCGCAGCTTTAGCTCTTCTCTTACTTTAAACCGGTCGATGACGACATCAATACTGTGTTTTTGGTGCCGTTCTAGTTCTGGTACATCAAGTAGCTCTAGTAATTCGCCATTGATTCTGGCGCGGACATAACCTTGAGATAAGAGCTCTGCGATGAGTTTTTTGTGCTCTCCTTTACGTTCCCGAATTACTGGGGCTAAGAGCATCATTTTACTACCCTCAGGCAAGGTGAGGGTAGTGTCTACCATGTGCGAGATGGTTTGTGCTTCAAGTGTGATGTGATGCTCAGGACAAATAGGTGTGCCAACTCGTGCGAATAGGAGCCTTAAATAGTCATGAATCTCTGTGATGGTGCCAACGGTTGAGCGAGGGTTGTGTGAGGTGGATTTTTGCTCAATAGAAATGGCAGGAGATAAACCTTCAATATGATCAACATCGGGCTTTTCCATCATGGATAAAAATTGGCGTGCATAAGCGGATAGGGACTCGACATAGCGGCGTTGACCCTCGGCGTATATGGTATCAAAAGCCAGTGATGATTTACCCGAGCCTGAAAGCCCTGTAATGACAATAAATTTGTCCCTTGGCAGGTCAATATCGATGTTTTTTAAGTTGTGGGTTCTGGCCCCTCGTACTTTAATGAAATCCATGTTATTTTCCGCCGACAATCGAACCTGTTAATATACTCTGGCTTGGCCGATAAGCCAATTTTTCAAACAACTAAATTAAGGGAGTTGCTGGGTGGGTGCTGATGTCAGTATTTTAAGCCGTATGACCCGTGTAGAGCGCAGGGCAACTCAGTCTTTGGCCATTATTTACGCCTTAAGAATGTTAGGGCTGTTTATGATTCTGCCGGTATTTGC
>Ga0233435_1001369_pt1 | contig 23628 bp, 22 predicted proteins | sample SI_122_August201_3_FD_182735 | JGI IMG/M metagenome (GOLD analysis project Ga0233435, IMG submission 182735) | Seawater microbial communities from Saanich Inlet, British Columbia, Canada - SI_122_August2016_135_MG | ecosystem: Environmental > Aquatic > Marine > Inlet | place: Canada: British...
TAAGTTAAATGTTTTGTTATTATTTAAATGGCTTCATTTAAAGCATTGTTTTTGTTTTTAGCTATTTTTTGTCAAAAGTTTTTTTGATTTTTTTAACTTTTTCGACAGGTACAGTGAGGGATTACGATTATATAAATAAACTAGAAAGAGAAATAAAACAAAGATCTTATTCTAAAACAACTTTAAGTATTTATAAAACATGTATTAAGCATTTTTTAAATGAGATAAAAGATAAACCTGAGAATTTAAATAGAGATGATTTAGTTGATTTTATTTTATTATTACAAAAACAAAAAAAGGCTCCTAAAACTATTAATTTATATAAATCAATAATTAATTTTTTTTATAAAGAAATTCTTAAATCTAATTTAGAAGTAGATATAAAACTATCAAAAGAAGTTAAAAAACTACCTGTAATACTAAATAAAATAGAAATAAAAAATATAAAAAATAGTATAAAAAATACTAAACATAATTTTATAATAATGCTTACTTATTGAGCTTGATTAAGAGTATCTGAAATAATAAATCTAAAAGTTTGAGATTTTGATTTGGAAAATTTAACAATTCATGTAAAATGATGAAAATGAAAAAAAGATAGAATGACAATTTATCCAGAAAAGTTAAAAAATGAAATAATAAAAAGATCTGCTTGAAAAGAATGAAAGGATCTACTAATAGAATCTGAAAGATGATGAAAACTAAGTCCCAGAAGTCTGCAAAATATTTTTAAAAAATCTTGTAATAAAGCCTGAATTAAAAAAAATGTAAGTTTTCACAGCTTGAGACATAGCTTTGCTACTCACCTACTTGAAAACTGAGTTGATATAAGATATATTCAAGAATTACTTTGACATACAAATATAAGAACAACTCAAATCTATACAAAAGTAATGAGTCCTAAAATTAATAATATAAAATCTCCTTTATAAAAATGAAATTTAAAGAAGCACATCTGAACTTTTTAAACTATTTAGAAGTTATAAAAAATAAATCTCAAAGAACTATTGAGCAATACGATAGACACTTAAGAAAATTTGAGAGTTTTTTAATGGAATCCTTAGAAACAGATCCATCTATTTTTGATGTGGAAAAAATAGATTTAAACACAGCAGAAAAATTCAGAAGTTATTTATATGAAAAAAATAGAAGTATATCAATCAGTACAGCTAACTACTATATGATAACCCTGAGAAGTTTTTTAAAATATCTTGAGAAAAAATGAATAGAATCTATGTCTGCAACAGCTATTGATTTAATAAAAGCAGATGAAAGACATGTAGAATTCTTAAATGAGGAAGAACTAGAAAGACTATTTAATGCTCCTGATACAGCTACAGTAATATGAGCAAGAGATTTAGCAATAATGGAATGCATATATTCTACAGGACTCAGAATATCAGAATTAACTGGGTTAAATAGAAAAGATATAAATTTTAAAAGAAAAGAATTTGCAGTAAGATGAAAATGAAAAAAAGTAAGAGCAGTATATTTAACAAAACATTCTGCAGATTTGATTGAAAATTATCTAGAAAAAAGAACAGATCATATGTGACCATTATTTATAAGACATAATATAAAAATGGATAATATTGATGCTCTAGAAGATGAAAAAGTAAGATTAACAAGGTTTTTTATAACAGGTATGGTAAAAAACTATGCAAGTAAAGCTTTTATTTTAAAAAATATATCAGCACATACACTTAGACATTCTTTTGCTACTACCCTATTATCCAACTGAGCAGATCTCAGAGCAATACAAGAAATGCTATGACATGCCAGTATAACAACTACACAAGTATATACTCATGTAACAAACAAAAAACTAAAAGATGTACATAAAAAATTTATGAAATAAAAAAAAATTATGAAACTAATAGTATGATTATGAAATCCTTGAGATAAATATGAAAAAACTAAACACAATGTAGGATTTTTATTTTTAAACCATCTAGCAGAAAAAGAAAACTTTTCTGATTTTAAAACTGAATCAAAATTTAAAGCAAAAATAGCTAGTTGAATATTTAAAGAAGAAAAAACTATTTTGTTAAAACCTCAAACATATATGAATCTTAGCTGAGAATCTATAAGAAAAATTGTAGACTTCTATAAAATAGACTTAGATGATGTTATTATAATATATGATGACTTAAGTATGGATTTTTGAAAATTAAGATTTAGAGATAAATGAAGTGCATGATGACACAATGGTATAAAAGATATAATAAAACACTTTAAAGACCAATTTAAGAGAATTAAAGTTGGTATTTGATATAATGATAACTATGAAGTATCTGATTGGGTTTTATCAAAATTTAGTAATGATGAATTAAATGATTTAGAAATAAATATATTTCCTGAAATATATGAATTACTAAAAAAGAAGTAAAAAAATTATTTTTTTACTTCTTTTTTTAAATTATCTAATATCTCTTCTGGTTCATTAGGTATTTCTTTTCATTTATCATACAAAGTATTTACCATAGTATGTACAGATATATTTGATTTAATTTTTTTCATAACCTTATTATTCTCGAGTAAATTATCTATATCATCTATATCTTCTTCTATTTTATCATAAATATCTTTCATCTCTTCATATTCTTCTAGAAATGATAACCTTACAACCTTAGCATTAAAATAAACAAATACCAAAATAACCAATATCATAGCTACTGGTATTAGTACATAAGTAACATACTCTAATCAATTCATATAATGTCAAAAAAAGTATATGTGTCTCATTAATTTTTATTTTTTTAAAATTTTAAATATTTTTATGATTCTATAGTATCAGATATCGAAGACATAAAAGCTAATTCATCTATCTCAGAATCCATAGATAACCTAATTAATCTTAGATTAAAATAAAGATATACCAAGGTTAATAAAACTATAGCTACTGGTATTAATATAAAAGTAATAAACTCTAATCAATTTAGGTAATGTCAAAATAAGTGTATTCAATTCATAATTATTTTTTATTAAATATTTACAATATAATATATTATATCATAAGTTATATTGTTTATGCAAATTTTAAAACGTTTTTTTATTATTTTTTTATTGTAGACAAATTTAATTTAAAGATTTTTTTATTAATTTTTATATTGTAGACATTAGTATTTAGAAATACATTATTAGTTTTATTTTTTAAAACAACAGAATAATTACTGTCTATAATATTTTTTAATAACCCTGTCTATATCATATAACATCCCTCACTAGAGACAATTATTAATCCTTGTCCATAATAAAAACAAATTCTATGTATTACTTTTTTACAAAACACCTCTGTCTACAATAATAATAAACATTTTATATTATTGTTTATTAAATCAAATAGGTGTGTCTATTTTGTTTTGAGAATAATCTTCAATTAAAAATGAATAATCATTTTCCAAAGAACAAGTATTAGGAACTTTTCTAGTATAATTCAAATCATAAATCTCTGCTAAATTAAAAATATTAGTATTAGTTCATCAAGGTAATAAATAAGAAGAATTTCATTTTACAGCACCTCAAATAGTATTTCTTGTAAACAAACTCCCTTTTAATTTTAATACTTTTATTAATTCATCATCACTATAACTCCCACCATTAGATTTAGCACTTCTAAAAACACCATCAGCATAAATTAAAGCACTTATATTTTCAACATTTTTATTTATATAAATATTTCATAGATTATTATAATCTGACTCTACTAAGTAATTATCCTTTAATACAATTATTCATAATTTTTTTCAAGAAATGTTTAAATCTCAAGAAATTATAACATTTCAATTTTTTACAACCAAAGTTTCGTATCATAAATTATCTCAATATATATCAATATTTCACTCTATATACTTTACTCAATTAATAACATCTCAATTACTCATATTTTCTATTAACTTATATCAATTCTTTCTTATAAATAACCTTTGTTCTCATTTAGAAATATCTGAAAAATTAGATAATTGTCATGTCATATTTGCTTTTCAAGCTCACTGAATTACTCAATTAACCCTTAGTCATAAAGTATTTACAGCACAAGATTTAATTCAAAAATCATTCAAATAATAAGATATATTCTTTCATTCATATTTATATGCAACAATTAATTTATCTGTAGAAATATTTACTCCTGATAATATATTATCATTAACTCATATAACTCAATTAAATCAAAGGTAAGCATTAACATTTGATCAAAAATTAGTAATTTTATCATTAAAAGTATCCCAAAAATGACCTTCTGTTTTATGAATTATCAAATCTTTACTTATATCTAAGTTTCAATTACTAATTAAAGATAAACTTCAAGTATTAATCAAGTTTATTTCATACTTTTGTAAAGTTCCTATTTTTGGAATTCATGATTGATCTGATAATAATAATTCTCAAAGAATAGGTTTTTTAAAAATATTTAAATCATCTATTCATACAGAAATAATAGTTTTAGGATCACTGTTATCAATATAATTATTTCACCAACTATTTATCATAAAACTAAAATTTTGACTATATTCTCATGGCGAAATAGATTTTAAATTAAAATTAATTTCTCAATTCTGATTTGATTTTAAATTATATCAAAAAATATCTATTGTTTCACTTCAGGATTTATCAACCATATTTGTAAACAATTTTTTTCATAATAAACCTACATCATGTTGTATATTTTTTATATTTTTATCATAAATAGAATTATCATATTTATCTTTTAAAATAATAGTATAATAATAATAATCTTTATCATTAGCAAATTTATCTCATATAGAATTGACTATTAATCTAGAATTATCTTCTTCAATATCTCATGGATAAATCATAAAATCTTTACTATACTCTTTTATATTTCAAGCCTTATCTTTCGCACACAAATATAACCTATGATTTCATGAAACTGTGAAATTTATCCTTTCATTAACTGTAAAATCTTTTCAAGAATTTATACAATCATTATTATCCCAAATATATTTAGCCATCTCCAATCAACTTCCTCATAAATCTTTACTAAAAAGCTTAAGTTTATTTGCATCACTAGCTTTCCAATAATCATTAAAAGTTAATTTAGTTGTAAAAATAAGAGGTTTTCTATTATCTATTTTTAATATTTCATAATTCCTAGTAACTGTATTTCATGCTCTATCACTTACAGTTAAACTAGCTGATGGAGTAGGAACAATTATAAGTTCCTCAACATAATCATCAATACATCAACTAAATTCATCTCTACAGCTAAGCCATATAGTTCTTGATCATGACACCCAATCAAGTTCTCTATCTGAAAAATCTCATGAACTTTTTGCTGTACTATAAAAAAAACTAACTATATTTCATGCATAATCACTTATTTCTAATACTCATACTGAATTCAGTGGTTTTTCATAATATTCTTCACTATTTATACATCAACTATGTTCATCAATACATTTTACTATAAATTTTTGAGTAGTATCTAAAGCTTGAATTGTTTCATATTCTATATGATATGTTGGAGCTATTTTATCTATATTTTCTACTAAAAAAGACTGTGTTAATACATTTCAAGCAACATCTTTTATACTTAAAGACTTATTTCAATTATCAGAAAAAATTCATACAACAGGAATAGCAGAATCACACCATGAAGTATTATCTATACATTTTAAAGTAGCTGTAATATCTGAATTAGTCCATCCAGTTGAGCTTAATTCTAAAGTTCATACAGGTAAATCTTTATCAATATTAACTACTCAATATGCTATATTTGAAAAATTTCAAACATTATCTTTTAAATCTATTGATCATGATTCATTTGAAGTAAAAGTTTTTGTATAAATATTATCTGAACTATTCCATCAATTAATATCATAAATATCACATCCTGATTCTATATCAGAACAAGTTATACTAACAATAACATCTTCTTTTGTCCAATAATCCGAAGAATATTCTACTGTAGCTATTGGTCAAATGACATCTAAACTTCAAGATGAAGTATCTCAACTCTCAGCATAAGTAAATGATGTAGATATAAATAGAAAAAAAATTAAATAAGATAATTTTTTAAATAAATTAAACATAAAAATAACTATTATTTATTAATTATTATCATTTTAACATATTTTTTATATATAATCAAAAAAAAGAAAGCTAATCGCTTTCTTTTTTGATATTTTATATTATTTAATTCAACCTTCCACTTCTGGTGCTGTATTATCAGTTTCTTCTACACTACAAGAAGCGTTTATTGATTTTTTTGAACTAGATTGTCATGGTGAAGAACAAGCAAATGAATTATTGTTTATATAATTAGTTGTTTGTACTCAATCACATGTTCTTTTTCAGTCAACCCAATCTGAACAATTTTCTTCAGTATAATTACATGCTCATATCTCTTCAGTAAAAGTATAACAAGTATAATCATTGTTAGCTCAAACTTCTTTTATTTTTGATCTAGGTTTTCTTCAACTTCTAGATTCTTCTTTATCTTCCTTAGGTTCAGTTGGTTTTATTTCAATATTAACTGGTTGTTTTTCTTCAATAGTTGGAATATTTTCTTCTACTTTAGGTTTTTCATTAACAGGAGTAGTATTAATTATTGGAGAAGGAGTTTCAGTTTTTTGTTCCACATTAGATTCATCATTTGAACAAGAAGTTATACTAGCTAGTATAACTATCGCAATAGCTCATAAACATGTAATTTTTTTCATAAATAATAAAAATAAAAATATAAAAACATTAAAAATATAAAAATAAATTTAACTAGTTAGCATTATAATATAAACTTTGTTTTAATCAAGTTTTATTTAAAAATTTAAAAGGAGCATTTTCCCAAATACCTTTTTCTACGTTAAATACCCACCATGGCGAATAACCTCCAATTCACATTTTTAGCAAGAATTCCCTATCAATTGGATATCCTCATTTTTGTGATTCATTATAAATAATATCTATTTGATTATCTGTTAAATTAAATCAAATATCATAATAATCATTTATCATCAAATCTAGATTTGTATTTTGAATTGTTGTTATTGGTTTTTTCTTACTAATATAAAGTTCTCTTCCATTAATATCAGTAATTAATAAATAAGTCATACCTGTTGTTTTCATTAAATTTCAAGCATATCAATAAACAGAATCAAAATTATCATTATTTAGAAATCAATCCATAGAACTAGTATTTTGATTAAACTCAAAGATTTTTACAATAAAATCTCAAGAATAAGTTTTTTTATTTTTTGTTAAAACAACTCACTCATTAAATATAAAACTATTTCAAAGAGTTGATTTAATAGTTTTTGATTTTCAATTAGTTAATTCAGTTCATTTTATTATAAAACTAGAATTTTGTTTCTGCAAAGAAAAATTCAAATTATTTATTTCTTGAAAACTATTATCATATAATACATATGAAGAGTTATATGCATCTGAAAAGGCTCCTGATTTAATAGATCTAAATCTAAGCCTAGTTAAAGGATAAGTATTAAATTCTAATTCATAATTTCAATTATCATCAGTAACCACATGTTTATTTTCTAAATTTAATACAGTAACAATAGCTCAAGATAAGGTATTTCAATATGTATCAGTTACTTTTCAAGAAATTTTATAATTTATTTGTTTTAATCAAGCTTTTTGTTTTAATTTTTCTGATAAACTATATTCTCATAAAAAATCATACATATAAGCAAGTTTTTGAATATCTAGTTTTGTTTTATTATTTTTACTTTTTAAATCATCAAATAACTGTAAAAATGTTTTTCATGAATATGGTGATAATATATCATTATGTAATCTAGAAGTTTCAGGCAATTCATGCTCTTCTAGAAACCTAACTCATGATCTTTTAGATGTAGCTTCTCAATAAAGTTTATTTGTTAATAAAGCAGAATATATATCCTTAATGGCTCTATTTTTTGGATTTTTGTCATTACTTAAATCAATATTAGCTATTATAGATTTATTAAATTTTATATACTCTTTATTATTATCTAATTCTTTATTAATATAAAAATCTTCATTTTCCATATCAACATCCAAATTTACTCATGATCAAGTATTTAAATATCAAATAAATTCTTTTAAGCTTTCATAATTATTTGGATCTATTTCTTTCTTGGAAATATCTATATATTTATCCTCTATACTAAGAATTGCTTCTTTTTCAATAATTTCTTTTTTATTTTCTTCATATTTTTCAGAAACAGGATTCATTAATTCATTTAAATCATCACTAACATCATAATTTTCACTTAAATAAAATAAAAAATAAACTATAAAAAATATTATTCACAAAATAAATAATATAATAATATAGATGTATTTGTTTTTCATAAAAAAAAATTAAGAATAGTTATAATTGATATTATATCTATTTTTAATTTTTTACAAGTAAATAAATTTATTTTATTCAAATAAATTTATTTTTTGAGTCAGTTGATTCAGAAAGTAATTTTAAAAGTACTCTTGAAATCCACATAGCTGAAAAAAGTGATACAATTATTCAAATTGCAAGCATAGCTCAAAATCATTTAATCATATTTATACCAAATATAAATAAAATCATTGCTACAACAAATCCTGTTACATTTGAATCCCATATTGCTGACCATGATTTTTTAAATCATATAGTAGTAGCTTCAGTTAAAGTTTTTCAATCCCTTAACTCATCTCTTATTCTTTCAAAAATAAGTATATTAGCATCTATAGCCATACCTATAGAAAGTATTAATCAAGCGATTGATGCTAAGGTTAATACTGTTCATAAAGATTTTATAATCGTTAATACTATAGAAATATACATAAGTAAAGCTACTGCCGACATTAATCATGCTAATTTATATACAAATACTAAGAAAACAAGTATCAATACAAAACCTGTAACTCATGCAATAATTAATTTTTCAAGTGAAGCTGCTCAAAGTTTTGAATCAATAGTTTTTTCTGAAGTTAAATATATAGGAGCAGGGACAACTCAAGTATTTATATCTTGTGCTAATAACTTAGCTTCTTCTGGCGTATAATTTCAAGTAATAACAGCTTTTCAACCATATATTGGTTCATTAATATTTGGTGCTGTTAATAATTCTCATCAAACAAATATTGCCATTTGTTCTCAAACCAATCTTTCTGTTAATTCTCAAAAAACTTTAGCTCAAACAGAATTAAAAGTTAATTCTACCATAGGATTATAAGCTTCATCATATTGAACTGATGATTTTACAAAATATTTATCATTTAAAATTCTTCATTTAGTATCTTGAGCAGGTTTCCAAGCAGAAGGTTGTTTTCAAATAAAGATATAGCTATATTTAGTATTTTCTAAATCAGATAGAATCAAAAAACCTTCATCTCCAGATATACTTTTTGTTTCTATAATAGATTTAGTTTCTATCATTTCTATTTCAAATAACTCTTTTATTTTTTTTGTTTCTCAAATTAAAATATTTTCATTATTCAAAGAATATTTATCTGCAACAACAGAAAATATAGTACCAGCTTTTACTTCATCTAAAACTTTGTTTGACAAAGTTTTTCTAGCTTCTAAATCTGCATCTGTTATTTCTTCTCTTTTTTCTTTAAATTCTATTTTTACTACTTTTCAAATTGCTTTTTTTGCTTTTTCTATATTTTCACCATTTTCTAAACTATTATTTCATTTCATAGGGATTTGAACAATTATATGTTGTTCACCTGCATAATCAGCTGAAGTAATAACTGAATCATTTATATTAAGTGTTTCTATTCTTTTATCTATAATAGATTTCAATCACTCAACTATTTCTTTTTCTTTTTCTTTTGTGTATCATTCTTCTGATTTTGCATCTTCTAAGTCTACTTTATAATCAAGCTCAATACCTCACTGTAAGTCAAGTCATAATTTATATTCTTTTCATGAAAAAGGCATTTCTATATCATAACTAGTCCAAGGAAAAGTATAAATAAATAAACCTATTCAAAAAGTTATTATTATAAATAATCTAAATATTAAATGTCTCATAATTTTGGTTTTTTTTATTATAAAATAAAATTTTATTCATTATATTCTTTTATAAAAAAAGTAAAGTAAAAATTTTTTTACTTTACTTTTTTTCTTTTAATATAGAAGACTTATATTTATCTTCTTTATATGAACCTATTCTTTTGATTACTATATCCAAATTAGTTTCTTGTATATAGTCATCCAACAAATGTTTAAATCATTTTTGATCATAACCTAAACAAATTACTTTTGGTTTATATTCTTTTATTATTTTTAATGGATCCTTTAAATCTCACAATACTACTACATCTGGTATATTAGTATTTTTTACTATACTATATCTAGTAGTTTCATTATTTCTACATTTTATATTTTTTAGTTTATAAACATTACTATCTTTAGCTATAACAGTAATTAGTTTATCTGCATATTTTTTTGATGTTTTTAGGTAATATTCATGACCAGGATGATATATATCAAAAGTTCAAAATGTAACAACATAACTCTTTTCTGATTTTATAATTTCTAGATCCTTTTCTATTTGTTTTTTTATTTCCTCAAGTGTTTTAAACTTTTTATTTTCTCTTATTTTTTTAAAAATAATTATTTCTATATTTTTTCAGTATAAAATTTTATCTAAATCAAAAAAATGGGCTTCAAAAAGTTTTTTACTTTTCAAATAAACTCATGCTCAATTATAAATTATTCAATCTATTACTCAATTTATTTTATAAGTTCCATCATCTAAATTATCTCCATTATATTCTATATTAGCTGTAGGAAATCATATAGTTTTTCATAAACCTTTTCATTTTTTAACTTTTCACGATATTTCTATCATAATTTATCTATTTCTACTAATAAATTTAAGCCACTAATTGCATAAGTATCACTAATTCTAGCCTTTACTTGTTCAATATTTTCACATGTTAAAATACCATTAATAATGGTACTTGAATCATTTTCTAATGAAATATTCATAATTCATCTAGCTGATTCTCAAGCTACCATATCATAATGTGTTGTTTCTCATCTAATTATAACTCAGAAACAAAGTATTAAGTCTGGTTTTAATTTATTATTTACTTTATTGATAAAAGCTGGTATTTCATAAGCTCATGAAACTAAGAACTTTTTTATATTCTTAAATCAATTAGTCATTAAAAACTCTTCATTAATATTTTCTAAACTTTTAGTGTATTCACTATTAAATTCTGAAGTTATAAAAACAATTTTTATATTTTTATCTATTTTTGATATATCTTTTACTCAAATTTCATAATTTGACATATTTTATCTATTAGGTATTAATTTTTGTACATACTTCCCTAGCATATCAAATTCTAAATTTACAGAATCTCAAACTTTTAAATCTCAAAGATTAGTAATTTCCTGAGTAAGAGGTATTAAACTTACATAAAAATTATAATCTGTTGTTTCTACAACAGTAAGACTTACTCAATTAATAGTTACACTTCATTTATCTATTAATAATTTAGAAAATTCTTTATCAAAGCTGATATGGATTAAAATAGAACCATCATTCACTTTTTCTATTTTTTTAACTTTTCAAACATTATCAACATGACCAGTAACAAAATGTCCTCACATTTTATCACCTAATCCTAAACTTTCCTCTATATTAAAAGTTCATCAAACTTGTTTTTCTGAAAAATTTGTCTTTTTAAAACTTTCTTGCATTACAAAAAAACTGTATTTTTTACTATCAAATTTTTCTATTGTCATACAAGCTCAATCATGAGCTATACTTTCTCAAATTTTAAGTTTTCTATTTAAAGTATTTTCTACTGTAAATCTTCATTCTGTTATATTAAGTATTTTTGCTTTATTATGTATTATTCAAGTAAACATTTTTTTTTATTAAAGGTTATTTTTTCTGAGCTAATTGCCCACAAGCAGCGTCTATATCATCTCACATAGTAGCTCTAATAGTAGATACTACTCAATAATGTTGTAATATTTTCTGAAATTTTTCTATTACAAATCTTGGAGTTGTAGTAAATCATTCAGAATTAACTCATTCTCAAGCATTATATGGTATAAAATTAACATGTGCTAATTTTCATTCAAGAAGTTTTCATAATTCATGAGCTAATTTTATATCATCATTTACTCAATTAATCATTATATATTCATAAAATATCCTTTTATTTGTCTCTTTTACATATTCATCTAAACTTGCCATTAAGTCTTTAAGTGGATAAGTATGATCTACAGGCATTATTTTCTTTCTTATTTCATCATTTGGTGCATGCAAAGATATTGCTAAGCTTGTTTGAGGGAAATCATTTGTAAATTTTTGTATTCATGGAACTATTCAACAAGTCGAAACTGTTATTCTTCTATTTGCTAAATCAAATTTTTTCTGATTGCAAGCTGTTTTTATAGTTTCTTTTACTGTTTCATAATTAAGCATAGGTTCTCACATCCCCATATAAACTATATTTCTGAGTTTATTTCATTCTTTATTTAAAAGTGATGCAGCAAAATAAATTTGTTCCATAATTTCATGAAACTCTAAATTTTTTAATAATCATAATTTTCAAGTAGCACAAAATGAGCATCACATAGGACACCCTGCTTGACAAGATACACAAAGAGTAACTCTTCATGTTAAATGCCTCATTATAACAGATTCTATATACTCTCCAGTAGTTGTTTTAAATAAAATTTTGGTAGTTTGACCATTCTTACTTGTTTTTAGTGAATCAATCTCCAAAGAATTAAAAAAACAATTATTTTTTAGTAAATTTCTAACTTTTATACTTAAAGTATCCATTTTATCAAAATCTTCTATATAATTTTTATAAATAGCGTTTTGAATTTGAGAATACCTAAAAGCCTTTTCTCAGTTTTTTTCTAATAATTCATTTACTTTTTGTTCATCATGAATGGAAAATTTTGTCATTTAATTTCTTATTTACTTATAAACTTCTTTTCTTAATCATATTCTATGGACTATAATAATACTTTTATCAAAATCTATAGTATATATTATTCTATAATTATCAACCTTTAATCTAAATTTGTTATATTTTTTAGGTTCAAGTTTTTTTATTTTTAAAAATGTAGAAAATGGATTATTTGATAATAAAAGTAAAAATCTTTTTATTTTTCTTTTATTATTTAAATCCTTATTTAATTTATTCCAATCTTTTTTAAATTGCTTATTTTTATCTAATTCTATTTTAAACATCTCAAAATACTTCATCAAATGATAAAAAAGCCTTTTTATTTCATGCTTTATATTGTACTTCTGACTCTTTTATACAAGACACAGTTTCATCATTTATTTCATTTAAACTTATTGGTCTAATATCAAGTTCGATATCATCTCAAATTGGCTCAATAAAAATTTTATTATCATTAAAAACAGCTTTATATTTATCTGTTCACATTGCTTTTCTCCAATTTTTCGGTATAGTAATTTGTCAATTTCAAACTTGTTTTAAGATAACCTCTGTTGTCATAATATTATTTTTCAATGCTAAACTACTTTTTATTATATTCATATTTACTTTTTTGTAAAATTAAATATTATATTTTTATACTATATTTTCTAAAAAACTTTAATCCATGCAAATAAATAAAAAAGCAACATCTATAATTGAGGCTATGGTAGTACTTTTAATAGTTGTTAGTTGAGTTACTGGTATGTATAGCATTTTTACAAAATCAATAAAATTATCTGACTCTACTGAGAACAAACTTCATGCTATAGAAATTGCAAAACAATGAATAGAAGGTTTTACTAATATCAGAGATACAAACTGGTTACGTTTTTCTAGTGATATAGATAATTGTTGGAATACTATGAACTACGATGCAAGGTGTATATGATGATCAGGTACAGATATACCTGATAATTGACATTTTATTATTTATAAAAACACATCTAATAATTGGGAAATAGAAGAAAAAACAGTACCAAATTATAATTATAATAATTCTAATTACAGGACAGAATATAGAGTATGGCTTGATAATAAATGAATTTATACTCAAAATGGAACTTTAACTAATTTAAATAATATAATTAATGAGTTAAAACCAATTTTCACAAGAGAAATAAGGACAAAATACTCAGATACAAATGATCCTAAATTAGAAGTAACTTCTCTTGTTCAATGGGTTGATAGTTCTTCAAATGAAATACAAAAAGTAGAATTAAATAAAACTTTAACCAATTGGAAAAAATAAAAAAACAAGAAACTTTTACAAAGTTTCTTGTTTTTTTAATATTAATCTTCAATATTTCTAGAAGTTCCATTCATTTCATCCAATCTATCATACAATGTAGATTCAGCAACTTTTTTAGTTTCATCTATTACTTCTCAAGTTGGATTTATATAACTATGACTATCATGAGAAGGTGCATTCTTTCAAGACAAAAGTATATTAACATATCAATTAATTAAATCATCTGCTTTTCAATCAATTACTGCTGCAGCTGAATACTTAAGTATTCAATTAAAATCAAGTCATTTACTATGTATCATAGATGCAAATGCAGATGTATTAGTATTTATCATTGAATTTAATGCTGTTGGATTTCAACCATGAGCAGCAAGTATTCATGATATAACTCATGAAATAAGATGAAACATATCAGATCTTTTCATTTTATCATTAACATCATCATTTCAATATTTTCTTTGTTGAATAGCTTCTATTTCTGTTTTCACTTCATCTAGGAAAATTTGTCATGATTTAGACATTCTAAATGTTCAACCTTGAACATTTTCAAGTAAGACCTTTGATGCTTTATGCATATTTAATCATCATGTTCAAGCACCTGCAAAAGCATCAGATTGTAAATCATCATTATTAAAATTTAAATCTCATTTATAATCATTTAATTTTTCATAATATCTTTTAAATATTCAATTTCATTCTTTTGTTTTTCATTTTCCATCAACATAAGAATCTTTTTCAAGTCTAATAATTTTTGATAACCAAGCATCTGTATCTGTTCTTCAATCATTTAGCATATATAAAGATCTAGTAATCAAATCCCCATAATCATCGTAAAATGACACTGTTTCACTTATTTTTGTCCTATCATCTATAGATGTACTTCATTGATTATCAAATATTTTTTTAGCTCTAGAATATATTTCAGGTTTTCATTTTATTTCTGACAATCTTTTTGAAACTTCTAATATAGTATCATTAGCTAAGTCCATATCTGATTGTAAAGATAAAAATCTTAAAAGAGGTAACATTCTTCATTCAACAGGAAAATTCTTCAATTGATCTAATGTATTTTGTTCAAATTTATATCAAATACCAGAAAAAGCAATTACAAATGGTACTTTATTCAGTATTTCCATACTACCTCACTTATTTACTGCTTCCTCTAACCATCAAACTGCATTTGGATATGTTCATCATTCTAATTCTCAGATAGCTCATCATACTCTTTTTTCTACAGTTCTTTCATCTACAGCATCTCATTTACCTGTATCATATTCTCATTGTTTTCATTGAGCTCTAAGTCTTTTTACTTCTTTATGAAGTCTTGATCTTCTTTTTATTCAATTAAATCAACTATCTCAACATTGTTTTTTCATTAATTGATATATAAGCTCTTCTTCCCTGAAATTTTCATCTAATTTTTCAGCATCAACCTTTACTTTATTATATAATTCATCTCATACTTTTCATCACATTGATTCATACCACAAAAACTTTCATTTATAAGGATGTAATCATTTTTTAGCATAAAGTACTCAGTATTTTTCTAACATAAAAAGTATTCAAGCTTCTTTTTTATATTGAGGTGTGTCCTTATTTTGTAACCGTTTTCAAATCATTTCTGTTGCTTTCCATGAATCAACATTTTTTAGTTTATTTATATAATCATCTGCTCTTTTCTTTTGACTTTCTTCTGTTCTAGACATTAGATCATTTTGTAATTCATCAGGCAATACTTTACCTAAAACTCAAGAAGCAAATCTGGCTGCATGTTCTTCATTTCCTTCTTTCATATAGTTTTCTATTGATTCAATAAAAAACTTTCATCATGCTAAAAGTTCTCAGAAACTAGTTCTATTAAAAAGTCTAGTCATAAAACCTCATCCTAAATCAACTGTATCTACATCTTCTTTTTTGATATCTTTATCTTCATCTAAACTTCTTGGTTCAGCTTTATTTTCTTTAATCCAAGCTTCAATCCAAGAAACTGTAACATTCATTTCAGTTCATTCATATAACGAAAATGATTTTTTTTCGATTTTTTTTCAATCTTTATCTTTTTTGGTATTTCAGCTACTATCTCTTTCATATGAATCATATTCTCAAAAAGTGACATGTACCATATCTCAAGAGATACTATGAATTTGAATTAAATCATCATTTTCAGTTGATGTTAAAAAAGAATATTCTATATCTTCTTTTGTTTCTTTTTTCTTTATTTCTCAATTATTAAAATCATATTTTGACCAATTATTTCAAATATTTGAATCATTTTTTAATGATTCAAATGTTTCTTCAAATGATAATGATTTTGTTAATCTTTTTCACTCTAGTTCTTTAAATCAAGATAAAAATTGTTCAAAAGTAATTTCTTTTTCTTCTCAAGAAATTCATTTCAGATTAACAAATCAATCTTCTCTTGGATTATTAATAATAGAAAATATTCACTTTTTAGAACTAAAACTAACTCATTTTTCTAATCATAGTTTAGATCAAGTATCGTCTTCATCATCTAATTCTTTTAATAATGTTTCAATAGTATATGTTCATAACTCTTCTATTTTTTCTAAAATTGTCTTAGATTCTTCTTTTGATACAAATTCTTTAAATATTTCTTTATCTATTTTAAGATCTATATCCTTTATTTTATTTTTTAAATCTAAAATTTCAAGATCTAGCTCTCATCTAATATTTTTTTCAAGCAACTCTAAGTTTTTACTTTTTCTTTCAATTTGTTCTAATAGATCATTTATTTCATTACTATAACTATCATATTCTCATGAAAGATATTTTTTTCTTTTATTTTCTAAATATATTTTATTTAATTCATCTCTATTCTCATCTATTTCAAGTAATCTTTCATATTCTGATTCAGTATATGATTTATTAAAATCTATATATGTTTCATTATCTATTTTTGCTTTTATTTCTTTTTTTGTTTCAAAAGATATACTTGATACATCTAAAGGTACTCCATTTCATTCTATGTCAAATCAATCAATTAAATAATTTTTTAAAAGATCTTTTTTAATTCTTTTTGGTTTTGTAGCTAATAAATCTACATTTCAAATTCAGGCATGTATTATAGATAATTCATCTTCATAAACACTAACTATTTTATAAAATACTGGTAGATTCTTTTCCACTGTTTTATCACCATCCTTTTCTTCTGTTACAATATTTATTACTAAATAATTCCCTGCATCAAATTTATGATCATTAGTTATTTTCTTATTTAATTTTTCTCAAAAATTTAAAAACTCTGATTTTGTTTCAGGAGTATTAGCTTTTTTTTCTTGTTCTATAAAATTATTTATTATTTCTTCTGATGTATTATTTGTTTCATTATTACTTTCTTGACTATCTTTATCTGTATTTGCTTTAGTATTATATGTATTTTTAGATTCATCTGATTTTACTTTTGTTTTACTAGTATTTATTTTATTAAAATATATATTTTTTCATATTTTTTCTAATTCAAATAAACTATTTAAATCTCTATTAATAAATAAAATAATATCTTCATTTTTCAAAACAATATTATATGTATTATCAAATTTATATAATCTATTATAAGATTCTATTAAATCCTTTTTATATCATTCAGCAAAATCATTATCAACAATTTTATTATCTAATGCTTCTTTTAAAGAAATATTTGGTAAAAAGACTTTTACAACTTGTTCTATTTCATTAGTATTAAAAAATCCATAATTAAAAAGAGTTTGAATATCTTCTGGTGAGTAATTTTTATCATTAATTCTAACTATAATTAACTGTAAATCAAGCTTCTCTTTTTCTGATAAATCAAATAAAATACTATCAGATCTATCTAATATTTTTATTTTAGAAAATATTTTATCCAAACCTTTTACTAAATCTTTTGTCTTTGGTAGATTCTTATTTCCTAAAATCTTTTTTAAAAATTTTCTTCTATTTTTAATTTTATTCTGTCAAATTAATTTAAATATATCTGTTTCTGATAGCTTTTCTATTTGTTTCAATAAATTTTTATTTATATAATCATTATCAATATTATATTCAGATATTAATTCATTTTTTAAAGCATCTCTATATTTATTTAATTTTACAATATTTGGTAATAGTTGTTTTTTAAAATCTTTTATATTTAATGAACTTAAATCTACTCAGCTATATTCTTTTTTAATATTTTCTCCATGTATCATTGCTTCTTCTGGAGAATATTTTATAAATTTTTCAAATTCTTTTTTTAAATCACTATCTATATCACTAGCATTCATTACATTATTTAAAAAATCATCCGTTGAATCATCTTTTATTTTTTTCTCACAAAAATCCTTTAAAAATTTATTCTTATTTTTAAAAGAATTTTTCTTTTTATTTTCAACTGATTCATTAACTCAATTTTTATTATCTATACTCATATAGTTTTTAATTAAATATATATTTTCTTTATTATAGCACTTTTTACTCAAAAAAGCAAAAAAACTAAAAATAATATTGCATATTTTTTATATTTTATATAATAAAGTAAAATAGCTATTAAAAAAATTACATGATAATACTTTGAATAATTGTTGCTATAATTTTGTTTTCCATAATAATACTAGTACATGAATGGGGACACTTTGCATCTGCTAGAAAATTTGGAGTAAGAGTTGAAGAATTTTGACTATGAATTCCTCCTAGAGCAAAAAAACTATTTACAGATAAAAAATGAACTCTATTTTCTTTGAACTGGCTTCCAATTGGTTGATTTGTGAGATTAACATGAGAAATGCCAAATACTTTTTTAGTTTATAATGAAAAAAAAGAATTATATAACAATAAAGATTTAGAAAGTGATATAGAAGCGAAAAAAAATATTTTTGATAAAGATTGAAAAAAAGTTACATTAAAAGATAAAAAAGAAATACTTAAAAAATTAAAAGAAAATAGAGCTGATTATAATCTAATGAATAAACCAGCATGGCAGCAAGCTATAATTATTTTAGCTTGAGTTTTTATGAATTTTTTACTAGCTAGTATAATATTCTCTATTTTATTTTTTGTATGAGTCAAACCATTATGAATAAATACAAAAATTGAAACTGACCTAAATATAAAATTAATCCCCACTTATGAACAAGCTATTGAATCATGATTATTAATTAAAGAAACTTGAATAATTTTAACACCAGTTAAATGAAGTGTTTCTGAAAAATTATGAATTATGAAGTGAGATATATTAGAAAAAGCCCCCCATCCCCTTTCATGAACGTCTCCCCAAAAGGAGAAAGAAGAATTAACTACCCAAAAATTAATAGATATTATTTCTAATAATCCTCAAAAAGAACTAGTTTTTAATTTAAAAAGAGATAACAAAAAAATAAATATAATTATAATACCTGAAAATATAGATGGTAAATGAAAAATATGATCTTATCTTTCAGAAAATATAAAACTAAACAAAGAATTTAAATATGAATATAATACTCTAGATTCTATAAAATATTGAATATATGAAACTTATAATCAAGCCTTACTTACATTTAAAGCTATAAAAATTCTAATTAAAAAAATATTTAACCCAGAAACACCTAAAGAAAGACAGGAAGCCATAAAACAAGTAAGTGGACCAATATGAGTAGTTGATTTTATAAGTAATTCTATGGAAGCTTGAATTACATTCATAATAATACTTTGAGCAATAATATCAATTAACCTATGAGTTTTTAATCTATTACCTATCCCAGCCCTTGATTGATGAAGATTTATTTTTATCACAATAAATGGTTTAATAGAAAAGATATTTTGAAGAAAAGCTATAAGTGAAAAAACAGAATGAATAATCCATTTTCTATTTTTTATCTTTTTAATTGCATTAAGTATAATAATAGCGTATAATGATATTATAAAAATAATTTTTAGATAAAAAATCATTATGGAAAAAAATAAAATAATTAAGAAAGCAAAAAAATATATAAACACTCTGCTTTTACCACTTGAAACACATTATTATCATAGTTATAATCATGCTATAGAAGTAATGAAAAGAGCTATATATTTATGAAAAAAAGAATGATTAGATGAATCAGAAATAGAAATGCTTGGATTAGCTTGATTATTTCATGATACATGATTTATTATTCAATATGATAATAATGAATCTATCTGAGCAAAAATTGCACAAAATTATCTTAAAAGTAATTTGTACTCTAATAAAAAAATAGAAATTATTGAAAAAATTATTTTAGCAACGAGCCCAAATAATACACCAAAAAATATACTTGAAAAGATTATAAAAGATGCTGACTTAGATAATTTAGGTAGAGAAGATTTTTTTGAGAAATCTCACTCCTTAAAAAAAGAAATTGAAATAGTTAAAAAAATAAAAATTAATGATCCTGACTGGATTCATTGATCTGTTCAACTTTTAAAAGAACATGAATATGAAACAGAAACTCAGAAAGCTGAAAGATGAAATAAAAAACAGGAAAATCTAGAATATATGTTAAAAAAGCTAATAAAATAGCTTTTTTTTTGATTTTTCTATTTTTTCTATATAATCATGCAGATTTAATAGAAAAAATACTTATAAATAACAATATATAAATGTTTGAATTTAAATTAGAAAATAAAGATTGATATGCTAGAGCTGGTGAATTTGAAACAGCTCATGGAAATTTCAAAACTCCAATTTTTATGCCTGTTTGAACAAAAGCAAGTGTAAAATGAATACACATAGAAGAATTAGATGAAATGTGAGCAGAGATAATCTTAAATAACACTTATCATCTATATTTAAGACCTTCAGATAAAATAGTACAAGATTTTGGTTGAGCTCATGAATTTATGAATTATAAAAAACCTATATTAACAGACTCTGGTTGATTCCAGGTTTTTTCATTATGAAATCTAAGACAGAGTCCGGACTCCAAAGAGTCCGGACTCGTTAAAATAACTGAACAGTGAGTACATTTTAGAAGTTTCATAGACTGATCAAAACATTATTTTGATGCTGAAAATGTAATGGATATACAATCAAATATATGAGCTGATATAATTATGGCTTTTGATGAATGTGCGCCTGGAAAATCAACAAAAGATTATGCAAGAGCTGCTATGGAGAGAACTCATAGATGGGCTGTTAGATGTGTAGATAGATGGAAAGAAAATAATAAAAAAAGAGAGAAACAATGATTATACCCTCAAGCTCTATTCCCTATTATTCAAGGTGTTACTTATGATGATTTAAGAGCAGAATCAGCAGAGTTTATATGAAAACTTGATACTCCATGAATAGCTATATGATGATTATCTGTTTGAGAACCAAAAAAAGATATGTATAGAATACTTGATGTATTAAAAGATAAATTACCAGAAAATAAACCAAGATATCTAATGTGAGTATGAACTCCTGAGGATTTAGTAGAATGAATTTTTAGATGAATAGATATGTTTGATTGTGTCTTACCTACTAGACTAGGTAGACACTGAGTAGCTTTTTCCAGTTACTGAAATATAAGAATTAGAAATAAACAATGGCAATTATCAAAAAAACCACTAGATGATACATGTGATTGCAAAGTTTGTAAAAATTATACAAAATGATATTTAAGACACCTAATATGTGAATGAGAAATGCAATGAATGCAGCTTTTAAGCTACCATAACCTGTTTTTCCTTATAAACCTATGAAAAAGAGCTAGAAAAGCTATTTTGGATAATAATTTTAAAGAATTCAGAGATAATTTTTGGGAAAAATATCCCAAGGAAGTTTTGGAGAAATAAAAAGTCAAGAATTGGCTTTCTTGACTTTTATTATTTTTTCACTATTATACTAGTGTAATTAATTATATAAATTTTATGAATTTCATTTCAAACTCATATCCTGAATATACTAAAAAACAGCTTCTTGAAAGCATTTTTAGTATTGAGAATGATTTTAGTATTAAAGAAAGAAATGAAATTATTAGAAAATTTTATAAAGCTTTAAATTTTGCTGAAGATAAACATAAAGAACAATTTAGAGATTCTTGAGAAGCTTATATAGAGCATTTAAAAAGAACTCTACATAATATATTTTCTCTTCTTAATTCATGTGTACCTAGAGAGTATATTGGTGATTTAATAGTTGCCGCAATATTACACGATGTAATAGAGGATACCAAAATAACAAAAGAAGAGTTAGAGGAAAAATTCTGAACAAATGTTGCTAAAATTGTTGAATATATTAGTAAAGATAATGTTGATTTATATAATTGAGATAGGATAGAAAGAAATAAAGTTTATCATGAAAAATTACATGATTTAAATAATTTTAAGTGATTAGATTGAGAAACAATTATATTAAGACATTTAGCTATAATTATAAAAGCAGCTGATAGAATAGATAATTTAACTACAATGTGGAGTTGGTCAATTAAAAAAATGATTATAAAAATAAAAGAAACAGTAGATAATATCTTGCCTATTTATCATAAAATTCATAACAAAAAAATAATTAATGAGCTAGATATAGCTATAAAAATAGCTGAAAATCATGTAGAATTAAAATCTAATAATAATTGTGAAGAATGTGAAAAAGATTGTGATACAAAGAAAATTATGTAAAATAAAAAAAGTATAGGAAATTAATTTTCTATACTTTTTTTTAAAATATCATCTATTTCTCAGCTATTTTTATTTAATAATTCAATAATATCTACAGATTTTAATTTATTAGCTATTTTTTTCATTTGTCACATATAATCTATATAATATATTAATTTACTAGATTTACTATTAGTCATAAAATCTATAAAAATATTAAAATCTCCTTTTAAAAAATATCATAAAGTTAAAACTTTAGTTAAATTATCTTCAGTTTTTGCTTTTTTTATAATTTTTCAAAAATATTCTAATTCCCTATTATCTAACTTACTTATAATTTTTATAAATAAAACTAAGTCATCTACTTTTATAAATAAATTTCATAAATTTTCTACTACTAACCTCTGTATTAGTTTACTTTCATAAAAAATTTCTAAGTAATTTTTTAATCATCATTCTGTTATATTAAAAAATCATAGATTAGTTTTTTTATATAATTCATCTATTTCTTTTTCACTTGGAAAACTATGAGATCATCAAAGCATTCTTTTTAGTCAATCTATTTGTATTGATTTTCAATTTCATTCTCTAATATCTAATTCACCAATATTTAATAACTCAAAAAATCCCTCTTCTAAAGAAGGCTCTCTATTATAAAATTGTGAATTATCTAATACTAAAGGCATTTAAAAAAGTTATTTATTTAAAATTTGTCAAAAATATCATCTAACATCTCACTCTATTCAATTTAGTTCTTTTTCTTTAATTCTTGGTAATTACATAAAATCTGTGGAGCAAATAAAACTGTACATTAAAACAAAAAATAATATACTTACCACAAGTATATTATTTTTTTATCTAAAAAACTATGGAATCCAAAGAAATCTTAGAATCAT
>Ga0233435_1001370_pt1 | contig 23608 bp, 18 predicted proteins | sample SI_122_August201_3_FD_182735 | JGI IMG/M metagenome (GOLD analysis project Ga0233435, IMG submission 182735) | Seawater microbial communities from Saanich Inlet, British Columbia, Canada - SI_122_August2016_135_MG | ecosystem: Environmental > Aquatic > Marine > Inlet | place: Canada: British...
GTAGTGAATTACAAATCTCAAAAAAAAAACAGCAGCAATCCTGCACGGACCGCTTGGTACTGGAAAAACCAGTTTAGTCTACGCCTTAGCAAAGGAGCTCGACTACGATATTCTAGAATTAAACTCAAGCCAGCTTCGAAACAAAGATGCCATCCACTCATTTCTCACAGCAGCTCTTGGACAAATGTCTTTGTTCATGAGACCAAAAATAATCTTAATTGATGAAGCAGATAACACTAGTGGACGAAAAGATCGAGGTGGTATGGCAGAACTTGCAAAAGTGATTGCCAAATCTAAATTTCCAATTATTTGCACAGCCAACGATGTCTTAGACAAGAAGATCAAACCAATGAAAAAAGTTTCAAAACTAATTGAGATCCATAAACCTCACTTGGATGAGATAATTGCATTTCTAAAAAATATCTGTCAAAAAGAAAATATTGAGTTTGATGACAATGCACTTAGCAGCCTCGCAAGGCAATCAGACGGAGACATCAGGGCCGCTCTTTTAGACCTTCAAGTTCTAAGACATCAAAAAATCACTTTAGAAAAAGTAATGGAGTTGGATGATAGAAAACGTACGCAAACAATTTTGCACGCCTTGAAAGTAGTTTTCAAATCCAGTAGTGCTGCAACTGCGAAAACCGCCTTCAGAGATGTCGACCTTAATCCAGATCATATCATGCTTTGGATGGAATACAATTTACCTAAGGAATACACTGACGCTAAATCATTGCAAGCAGCTTTCGAACACCTAAGTCGCGCGGACATATTCAAAAAAAGAATTATGCGTTGGCAACATTGGAGGTATTTGGTTTACATCTTTGATCTTCTAAGTGCAGGAGTTTCTAGTGCAAAGGAAGAAAGGAATCCTAATCAAATAGAATACAGTCAATCAAGTAGGCTTCTAAAAATTTGGATGGCCAAAAATAAAAATGCTAAGAAAAGAGAAATCGCAAAAAAGTACGCAGCTACTATGCATACTTCAACTAAGGTTGCAATGCAGCATTTCCCTTACCTAAAGCATATCATCAAAAATTCAAATCCTGTTATTAAACAAAAATTCTACCACGAACTCGACTTAACTGATGATGAAGTGGTTTGGCTTAAACGTTAATTTGAGCTCAACTTACCCAAAATCTTATTAAATGCAGTTCAAACTATCATCAACTATGACTCAAGATACTAATGTTCCAGATACTACTCATCCAGATTCAACAAATTCTACACCTAAATTCACTTCTGAGGAATTTGCAACTTTTCTAAAAAAGAAGGGTTTCATCTATCCGAGTTCAGCAATCTATGGTGGCCTGGCGGGCCTTTACGATTATGGTCATCTCGGAACCAAAGTTAAACATAACTTTCAAAATCTTTGGAGAAAGTATTTTCTCTCACTAAACCAGAATTTTTATGAAATTGAGACCTCCAATATTGCAGCTGAAGGTGTTTTCAAAGCAAGTGGTCACCTAGAAAATTTTACTGACCCTGTAGCTATTTCAGAAGACGGACATTTCGAACGTGCAGATCACTTACTAGAGAAAGAGTTAGGTCAAAGATTCGAGGGACTCACAAACCAAGAAATGATGGACTTAATCAAAAAGCATAATATTAAATGTCCAAAAACAGGAACAAACATTGTTGAAGTAAAACATGTTAACATGATGTTTCCAGTCTCTTTGGGTGTCGGAAAAAGTCACACTGCATATTTAAGACCTGAAACTGCACAATCTCCTTTCATCAATTTTAAAACTCAATTTGAAATTCAAAGAAAAAAGTTACCGATGGGCCTTGCTATTATTGGTCGTGCCTACAGAAACGAAATCAGTCCTAGGAATCTTACTTTAAGGCAACGTGAATTTACTCAAGCAGAATTGCAAATTTTCTTTAATCCAGAAAAGATTCAACAACACGAAAATTGGGATGATATTGAATATTATGAATTGAACACAGTTTTAGTTGAAGACAGAAAAACTAACAAAATCACTAAACGCACAGCCAAGGATTTACTTGCGTTAGGTCTTCCTAAATTTTATGTTTATCATTTAGCAATCATTCAAAAGTTCTATTTAGAAGTTCTAAAAATCAATCCAGAAAAATTCCGTCTTTATCAATTAAACGACAAAGAAAAAGCATTTTACAACAGGTTCCATTTCGATTTAGAAACTGATTTGACAGCTCATGGTTGGACTGAGGTTGGTGGTTTACATTACCGAACTGATCACGACCTTAAAGGACACCAAAATATCTCCAAAGAGAAAATGGAAGTTATGGATGAATCAACTCAAAGTAAATGTCTCCCACATGTTCTTGAACTTAGTTTTGGGGTTGACAGAAACGTTTTCACTATTTTAGATCATGCATACCAAAATGAAAAAGATCGTGGTAATATTGTGATGCAACTAAAGCAAAATATTACTCCTTTCACTGCTGCAGTTTTTCCACTTGTAAAAAACAAAGAACCAATTGTAAACAAGGCAAAAGAGGTCCTAAAAATCCTAAAAGATGCCAACATCTCATCCTTCTACGACAAAGCCAGCAGTATTGGAAAACGTTATGCTAGAGCTGATGAAATTGGAATCAAATGGGGTATCACAATTGACTTCGACTCTCTTGATGACAACTGCATCACCATCAGAAACAGGGATACAACTGAACAAGAAAGAATCAAGATCACTGAGCTACTTTCTTTCCTTAAACAATAACTCCTCTGAGGTAGAAACACTTAAATATTAATCATCCTCTAAAATTCTCATGGAAATAAAAATTGACCCTAAAGAATTACAATTGCTCCTTACTGGCAGTCTTGCCGAATTATTGAATGAAGGTCCACTTAGTGAACTTGTGCAAAAAACTGCAGATCAATTAGTTCTTTTGCAAGCTTATGGGACTGGTCCCAAAATGGTCGACAAGATGGTTTTGCCAAGTTTTATCTCTCTAGATTTCACTGGCCCTGGAGCTGAGACTATTCGTAGTCTCTTTAATGCAACTGGTGTTTCTTATCAGGAGGCAGACCGCGCTCAAATGGCTCATGGTGGGTCCTGGGAATTATATTTTTCTCAACCTGTAAATTCTACTGCTTTGCTTACAAACCTTGATCTAGGATTTTATCAAACAAGTGAACCTCGGACTGCGTTTGATTACAGCTTAGTCTCAGGTGTTCAGAGAGTTCTTACTATTGGAGAAATGCCATTTACTTGGGGTAATTCAGGTGGCAGAAATTTGTCTAGTCTTACTGATTATTGTATTCAACAAGTTGAAGAAGAGAATCCTGGGTCTTTTAGATTTATCTCTAATGGATCTGTATATGGTGCTGAAAGTAATCCAATTACCATGAAAAGAGAATGATTTTTTTTTTTTTTTTATTTTAATTTATTTTTCTATCAAACACTAACCTAAACTTCCACAAAGGCAAGTCCAATCGCCTGTAATCACAGCGTCGTTTCCTACAATCTCTGAATCTAAACTACTAATCATAACTGACTTGCCACTTCTAGCACATGCATAACTACATTTCATCGTTCCAGTTCCCGAAAGTAATTCTGCTTCTTGTAAAACTGTGGTAACTCCAATTGTGTCTGGAGTTCCTGAGACTGCTTGACCTGTAACTGAGATAAAAGAAGAAATTAAAACTAAAATTGCAAGTGCAGAAGCTATTAGAACGCCTGTCACTAAATAGTCCTTCGGCTCTTTATGGTGCACAACTGATTTTACTTTTCTTTTTCGAGTAGTTTTTTTCAATGCCATTTTATTCGCTCGCATCATCACAGCAGAAGCATTGTTCATCATTAACTTCTGAGCAAGTTTCTTCTAGTGGTACACAAACAGTTCCACTTGATTCACAAATCTTATCACAACTACTGATTCCATCTGCTTCAACACTGCTGCAATGTTCTTGTAATAAATATAACATTCCTGAATATGTTGGTGTGTTACTATCCAAACTGATTGCCGCTCCTGCCACATTTGAGCTTCCATTATCTATTGCTACATGTTGTAATAACAATCCAATCATTCCTACAAATAACACTGAAGTTACAATTAGTATGATCTCTTTGTGATCTTTTTTTAAATTCATTCAACAAAACAAAAGCCAAATCTGTATATAAAACTTTCTTCAAATCACATTTAACGAAAAATATCGCCTGTTATAGTCGACAAAACAGATTACAAATAATCCAAAGATTTAAATAGCCAAAAATCTTTCAAAATCATTGAATAGAGAGGGAAAACCAGTTCAAAAAAGAGTGTGGTGACAAATTCTTTTGGACTTGTAATCTTAAGGTATGGTTTTAGGTAAAAGAGGTGTAGCTCCGCAAGTAATAATCCTAATAGCTATAGCTCTTGCAGTCACAATTGGTGTTGGCATCTTATTTTTTACTGGTAGCCCTGAAACAGTTTCAGATACTTCAACTAATTCTTTAACTGGTGCAATCACTGGTCTTGCAGTAGCTGGTATCCCTGGCGACGGTTCAGTTGGTGCTGCAACTATTACTGAATGTAACATTACTGTTAGTGAAAATATTACTAACATTGGTCATGATTATGAATGTACTGGTGCTAATGGTTTTATCATTGGTGCTGATGCAATTACTGTTGATTGTCAAAACCATTCCATTCGTTGTATGGGTGAGGACTGTGATAATCAAGCAGGGTTTATCAACGATGGTTATGATGATGTAACTATTCAAAATTGTCGAATCTTTAATTTTTCTGATGGAATGCGTTTGTTCAACAATGCTTCTAGAAATTTATTAACTAACAATTTACTAGAAAACAACACAGATGGTATTGATTTATATGATGCACCATCCAACAATGTTACTCTCTCAACTATCACTAACAATACTGCCTGTGGAATTAACGTTTCTGGATTAACTCATGATGTCTCTGCAACAGAATCTTACAATCGAATCTGGAATAACTTTTTTTACGCAGTCGATAGCAGTAGTTCAGAAGCTTGTAATGATCCAGACAGTTTCACTTACTGGAATTTAGAAAAGACTTGTACTGCAGGCTCAAACATTCTTGGTGGGCCTTGTTTGGGTGGAAACTTTTGGGAAACTTATATCGGTAAGGATATTACTGGAGATGGTTTGGGTGATAGTAACATTCCTTATCAAGATGGTTCAATTTTAGCAACATCAGTTGGAGATGGTTATCCTTTGGTTGACCCTTGTGATATGCCAGGTGTAATCAGTGAAGACACAACTTGTGATAATCGTGAATTGGATTCCGATACTGGTGAGGGTTTGGCAATTACAAGTGATAATGTTTATTTTGAATGTAATGGTACTGTTCTAGATGGTAACAGATCATCTGATGGTGAACCAGGGGATTTTGCTGAAGATATGCGTGGAATTGAAATTGTTGGAGTAAACAATGTAACTGTTGTTGGCTGTACAATTCACGATTTCAAATATGGTATTTATATTTCCAATTCCTACAATGTAACTTTAATCGGTAATGATATCCATAACAATCAAGATACAGGTATTTTTGTAACTTCTCTCTCATACAACATTAATATCACTGATAACAATATCACAAATAACAATCACACTGAAACAAATTCACAGTTCCAACAATATGGTGTTCGATTTGTCGGTTCTTATCCAGGTACATCTGACAGAGAAAGTTGGATTACAAATAACTCTATTCAAAATTCAACTGTCTCTGGAGTTAGAGTTTACAGTTCTTCAGATTATGTGGAAGTTTGGAATAATACTTTCAGTAATAACACTCAAGGTTTAGAAATTAATGATTCAGCAGCAGCCAGTATTCGTTACAATATTTTTTTGAATAACTCAGTCGGTTTGGCTCTTGATTCAGCAACCAGCGTTGCTTCATTTGGAACATACGGCGAATCTTCAAATAATTTCACTAACAACACATATGGAATTTATGCTAGAGGTTCAACTGCAGATTTTGGGATTACTGGTTCTTTTACTGGAAATGATTATGGGATCTACTTTTATGATACTTCAATTGATATCACTCAAATTGATAGTGTAAATGATAGTTTGTATGGTATTTTTATTGAAGGGTCCAGTGGAAATATTATCGGCGGGGCAGAAATCAATGGCACTGGGAATCCTGATAACTCTGCAATAAATGGCACTGCAATTTACCTTTATGCTTCAACTGATATTTCATTTGGAACTTTACCAATTGATCTAAACAATAATCTATTTGGAATTTACTTAGAACAGACAAATGAAAGTGATTTGAGTTATACTAATTATCAATTTGGAGACAACTCGTTTATCTTGAACAATAATGTCAGCATTGTAATTGACTCATCATTAAATAACAATATTTCTGGGTTAAATATTGTCAATAACACTATTGGAATTGAAATCAATGGGTCTTCCTCTGGCAACATCATTTACAACAACAATTTCACACTTAATATTCGATCCAATGGGTCCAGTGGTAACGGTGTTGATACAACTGGTTTGAATCACTGGAACTCTGGTAAATCTACTGGCACCAATATTATCGGCGGTGCAAACATTGCTGGTAACTTTTGGGACAGTTATATCGGTACTGACACAACTGGGGATGGAATAGGTGATTCTAGTACTCCTCATACTTCAAATGATAGTATCTTTGGTCTTGGAGGAGATGAATATCCTCTTGTTGGAACTGGAAACGCAACTTGTTCTTCTATCACTCACGATACAACTCTTTCCAGTAATGTTTCACAATCATTGGATGGCGCTACTTGTTTTACTATAAACACAGCAGCTATTACTCTTGATTGTGCTGGTTATAGTATCATCGGGACCCAGGATAATTTTGGGGTGAGTATAAATGATGTTGACAATGTTACTGTTTTAAACTGTGAGTTTACTAATTTATCTATTGGTATCAATGCTTCAAATGCTGATGGAACAATAATCTACAATAACTCTTTTCTGGAGGTAAATAGTAGCAACGAAATCACAACAGCCGGACTAATAGTTGATGCTTCATATTTAGTTAATATCTCTGGAAACATTTTTTCACAAACCACGCCTTTTGTAACTGGTGGAGATAGCAATTATTCTATCTATCTAAACGTCAGCAATTCAACTGTTGAGAACAATACCATTAAAGATTCGTATAATTCAATCATCTTTTCTAATGGTTCAAATAATAATACTATTCATTCCAACACAATTAAGAATAATACCTTTGGGATAATTTTTGATACTCTTTCAGAAAACAATACTATTTACAACAACATCTTCAATAACACTAATGGGCCAACTGATACTTCAACTAATTTTTACAACACTTCTTACAATTGTGACTCTGGGGCTAACATCTTAGGTGGATCTTGTATTGGTGGAAACTTATGGGCCAGTAATTATTCTGGAGCAGATGATGGTTCTGGTGTTTATCCTTACAATGAAAGTGATGATGGAATTGGTGACACAAATATTCCTTTTAACTTCACTAATTTGCCTGATTTCACAGGAGACTTCCTTCCACTAGCAAACGTTCCACTTAGTTGTTCAACAATCACAAGTTCAACCACACTCAGTGAGGATATCTCAGCAAATGGTGATTGTTTTATCATCCAAGCTCACAACATTACTTTAGACTTTAACAACTATGTTCTAACTGGTAATGGAACTGGAATTGCAATTAACATCTCTGGCTTCAGTGGAGTTACTATTCTAAACGCCTCAATTATTAACTTCTCGACTGGAATTTACGCTGACCCAGCGACTGGAATTAATATTACAACTTCAACTATTCAAAACACTACAACTGCAATTGAATTTTGGGACATCAATGAAAGTTTCATTGAAGACAGTTTAATCCATAACAATACTTTTGGTATTCTTTTCAACAGGTCTCATAACAACACTCTAATTAACACTGTGCTATCCAACAACACAGTTTCACTAAATATTGAAGACAGTGATAATAACACTATTTACAACAACTATTTCAGTAGTACTAGAAGTAACGCAGTTGATGACGGGTCAATCAACTTCTGGAACCTTTCTTATTCAGATGGAATAACTAATATCATTGGTGGAAATACTAGTGGTGGAAACTTTTGGAGTAATTATACTGGTACAGATAGTGCAGGTTCTTCATTTCCATATGACACAAGTGGCGATGGTATTGGGGATACTCAAACTCCATACAATGATGGGATCACAGGTGGCGATGCTCTGCCATTAACTGCAGCAACTGGTTCAGTTAGTTCATGCCAGCAAATAACAACTGATACTATCCTTTCATCAAATATTACTTGTAGTGGCGATGATGGTGTAACTGTTGCAGCAGACGATGTAACTCTTGATTGTCGTGGTTACAGTATTATTGGAACTGGAACTGGTTCAGGTGTATTAATCGAGGGCCGTGAAGGAGTTACTGTTAAGGATTGTTATATCAATGGATTTTATTATGGAGTAAAGGTTACCAACTCTAAAGATACTAGCATTATTGAAGAAAACACTATCACTAACAATGGATTTTACGGTGTCTACCTTCATCAGTCAAACAATACTCACATCGATAACAACTCTATTGTGAATGATAACAATGGTGTTTATGCTATTTCTTCAAGGCAAACAACAATCGCTAACAATACAATTAACCTAAACAGAAAGTTTTACGGTGTTTATGATTATGCTGGAGAAGACGATACTATTTACGCAAACACCTTTTACAACAATTATCATGGGGTTTATCTGATTAATTCCGATAATGCTAATGTGTCAGAAAACAATGTGACTCTTAGTGATGTTTATGCTCTCTTTATGCATACTGGTTCAACTGATGCAAGTATTGTTCAGAATAACTTTTCAGCTTCCCAGTATGGTGCCTACCTTAAAACAAGCAGTGGGGATAACATCTTTAGTAACAATTTAATCAATGAGAATAGTGTGGCTGGAGTTTATTCCATTAACTCAGAGAACAATACTTACAATAATAATATCATTGATAACAATAGTATCAACATGCAGCTAATCTCAGCATCAAACTTAGTACTAAATAATAACACTATTAATAACAGTGCAACTGGATTGAACATTTCTTTATCAACTAGTGTTTCTTTGAAAGAAAACAATATTCAAGCAACAACTGAGCCAGCTTTGTATATTAATGGATCTTCTTTTGCAACTCTTAGGGAAAACACAGTTCGAGGAGTTAGTATCTTAGATGACGATGACTCATCAACTATTATCAACAATAACTTCACTTGGGAGTTTAATGTTACTAATTCAGATTCACTTTCAATAACTTATAACACTATGAATTATTCATATTTAGAGAGTAGTACCTCTTCAACAGTTTCAAACAATGCTATGGAGAGACTATGGGTTAATACAGCAAGCGTTCTGACTCTTACTAGTAATACATTAAATCACAATAATGAGTCTGCTTTAGAATTAACAACTGTTACTAGTTCTACAATCACAAGTAACACTATTGAAAACACTTCTACTGCTTTAATCTTGGACGCTTCAACCTCTAATACTTTTACTGATAACTGGGTTCAAGACAATGTTGTGGGAGCTAACATTTCATCAGATTCATCTAGTAACACTTTTACTAATAATTACTTTGAAAACACTTTGAACATCGAAGAAAATGCTGCTAACACTTGGTATGCAAGTATCGATTGTGCATCTCCAAACATTGTTGGTGGACCTTGTAAAGGTGGAAACTTTTACTCAGACTATTACGGTCTAGATGATGGGTCTAATGGCGGAGATGAAGGTGATGGTGTTGGTGATAATCCAACTTCTTATACTGTTTCAGCAAGTAGTGAAGATGAAAACCCTCTGGTACTTTTTGTAGCAAGACAATATTATGCTCCTGATGATGCAACAACTGCAACTCTCTTAGCACTAGGAAACGTATCAGGAGAAATTTCTGATGAAGAAGTAGTTGGTAGTACTAAACAGTTAATCAACTACTCAGTAAGTGATTTAACTTACGCAGAGTTCCTTGGGCAGTTCAATGAGTCTAATGTTGATGCTTCAACTTTAATTGTTCAATACAATGATAACACTACTTTTGTCAACACAACTGGCGTCTCTGGGTTTGCTGATAATTACAGTATTTATGTTATGCATAATTACTCACTTAACGCTGGAATATATCTTTGTTTAGATGCTAGTGATTTTGATTCAACCAATGCTATTTGTAACGATCGTATCAATTTCACAACATTCACTTCAACAAACTCTAAGGGGTTGAAGGCCAGCAGCGAAGGTGCTTATTATAAGGTTGAAAACATCACAAGTTCCAATGTATCTAGTATGGGTGTTGTTCTTCAAACTGGTAATCCTTGTGGTGCTAATGTGTATCATGATGTAACTCAATCTGGAGATAACAGTTGTACAAGTACAGCATATAATGTCTTAAGTTCAGACATCACTTTTGATTGTGCTGGGTTCACAACAGATGGAAGTGATGCTTTAGTTGGGTTGAACATTTCCAATGTTGACAGAGTAGTAGTTCAGCATTGTGTCTTAAGCGACTTTCAAACTCCAATTTTAATAGAGAATGCAACTAATATCACACTACTAAACATCACAGTCTTGAATTCTAGTGTTAATGCTATTAGTTCTTCACATGTGCTAAGTCTAAACATTACTAACTTTACAGCGGCTTCAACAACTACTAGTGGGATCTATTTTCTAGACACTAATCAGTCATCTATCACAGAATTACAAATTAATGATTCAACTACTGCAATCAGATTAGATGATTCCAATGCAAATAACTTTACAAATTCCTACATCACAAACAACACAGTTGGAATTAACAGTACTGATTCAAATTTGAACTTGTTTTACAACAACTACTTCAACAATTCCATTAATGCTCATCAAGCTAATGGTTCTAACTTTTACAACGCAACAGAAGAAACTTCAACTAACATCTTAGGAGGAGCAACCATTGTCGGAAACTTCTGGCATGATTATGATGGTTGGGATGTTGACCTTGATGGTGTAGGTGAAACCGTACTCTCTTACAATTCAAGTATCAATGTTTCAGGAAATTCAGGGGACTTTCATCCAATTACTCCAACTGGTCAAATTAGTTGTGGTGTTGTAACCACCAATGTCACCATGGGTCAAGATATTACATTTGATTCAGATTGTTTCAACATTAGTGCTAGTAATTTAGTCTTTGATTGTAATGGACACAGTTTAACTAGAAATGATACTGGAACTTTCGAAGCCTTTAATTTCAAAGAAGAAACCAACGTTACTATTCAAAATTGTAATATTTTGAATGCTTCAACTGGAATACTAATCAGAGAAGTGAATAACTCTTTATTCTATAACAACACTATCTCAGATTCAGATTTTGGTAGTTTCATCTCCTTTCATTCAATAGGAATTAATGTGTCAAATAACACTATCCTTAATTCATCAGCAGCAGCTCTAGTATTTGAGGGAACTAACGCTTCTTCAGTTGAAGAAAACAGATTTAACAACTCTTTGTATGGAGTTAGAATAGATGTTTCTATGAACAACACTTTTACTGAAAACGCAATTGAAAATAACTCTCTTGGATTCAACAGTTCAGATTCAAATGATAATTTGATTCATAATAACTATTTCAACAATACTCTAAATGTAGTTGAACCAAATGGAACAAATTTCTTTAACACAAGTTATCTTTGTTCAGATGATTATCTCAACATTGTTGGTGGGAATTGTACTGGTGGAAACTTTTGGCATACCTTTGTTGGTGGCGATGCAGGTAATGGTAGTGGCGTTTACAACTTAACTCCTTGGAATATCTCTGGCGATAATATCGGTGATGATGAAATTCCATACAATGACACTGGTAGCATCTCTTCAAGTAGTCAAGGTGACTTTTTCCCTTTAATTAATATTTTAACTAGTTCAAGTAGCAGCTCTTCTAGCAGTTCATCTAGTAGCTCAAGTAGTTCCAGCAGTTCTTCGTCAAGCTCCGGTGGCGGCGGAGGAGGGGGCGGAGGCTCTGGTGGCGGTGGTGGCGGCGGATCTAGCTCCAGCTCTTCAACAACTGAAGACACAACTGACACAACTGAAGACGCAGAATGTACTGAGTCTTGGACTTGTCCTGATTGGTCAGAATGTGCGAACAGAGAACAAACAAGATCTTGTAATGATTTGAACGACTGTGGTACTTACAGTAGTCGTCCAGATGAGACCAGAGAATGTGAAAGTGAAGTAGTTGAACAGACTAGTGAGGATTCAACTGAGGATACTACTAAAAAGATCATCCAGTACATTGTTGATGCAAGTCCAGCTAGGACTTTAACTCTTTCAAGTTTAGCTGCTTTGGCTGCCTTTGGAACCGTTTATGCTTATTGGGGATTTATGCATCCAGCGGCAAGACTACGACGTAGACTTAAAGGAACTAAGCAAGTTATTGGTGAAGAATCAACTGATGTGTTAAAGGGGCAGTATGCTGGGATTTACAAAATGTATATGAAGCTTTCAGAGAAACATAAGCAGAACTTTTATGCTAATGTTGCAAGTGTTCGTGAGCATATTGAAGAGCAGTTAAAGGCTGAAAAAGAAATCGAGTTATTATTTAGTAAGGCCCATCAAGGTGACTTGCAGGCGAGAAAACATGCTTATATGCAAATCTTTGAAGAGTATCAAAAGCTACCAGCTAAGACTCAAGGTAAGGTTTATCCAAGAATTGTAGATTTGAGGGCGCAGTTAGAAAGAGGCGTGCAGTAATTTAAATGGCAAACATAACTATCTGCGGATCAATTGCATTTTTCAAAGAGATGCAAAAAACAAAGGAGCAATTAGAATCAATGGGGCATACCGTTAAAATTCCTCCAAGTCAAGTTAAGGGCAAAGATGGAAATTTAATCTCGGTTGCAGAATTTTATCAAATTAGAAAATCATCAGAGGCTCAAGGGGAGAATACTGATTGGATCTGGCAGCTTAAAACTGAAGCTATGAGGGCACACTTTGAAAAAATAGTTTCTTCTGATACAATTTTAGTTTTAAACATCGAAAAGAATAATATCAACGGCTACGTTGGTTCTAATACTTTTTTGGAAGCCGGTCTTGCTTTTCATTTAAACAAAAAAATATATCTATTAAATCAAATCCCAGAACAACAATGTAGGGAAGAGATATTAGGGATGCATCCAATCGTAATTAATGGTGACCTTTCAAAGATAAATTAATCTTCAATTAATAAAAAAATGGCAACTAAACAAAAACTAACTAAAAAAGAACAAATCCTCCTAACTAGGTTCAAAGAAATCGACCGCGAGATCTACACACTTTGTGGAATCTCTGCCATGCTTGGTTGGGATAAACAAACTTTGATGCCAGAAGCTGCCAGTAACGATCGTGCTGAACAATCAAGTTATTTATCAACTAAAATCCACTCTTTGTTCACCAGCAAAGAGTTCAAAGCAACAACTAACGCTTTAGCAAAACCAGATACAATAAAGAAACTCTCAAACAAAGAACAAGTTCTAATCAAACATTACAAAAAAGAGATTAAAAAGTCCAGTAAAATCCCAGAAAGTTTTGTTAAAGAATTTTCTAAACTTAGCAGCAAATCTTACTCTCAATGGGTTAAAGCCAGAGAAAAGAAAGATTACAAACTTTTCGCTCCATTCATGGAAAAACTAATCAAGATGAAAAAAGAGGAAGCGAATTTAATTAACAGCAAGGCCAACGCTTACGATCTCATCGTTGACGATTTTGAAACAGGAATGACTCAAGCAACAATTGATCCTGTCTTCCAAGAATTAAGAGATGGAATCATCGCTCTCCTCTCCCAGATTAAACGTAGTAAGAAATACAAGACTCAAAAGAACATTCTCAAAAAATTAGATTTTCCAGCTGACAAACAAATGCAAATTTGCAAAGAGATTATTCAGTTAATGCTCCAAGAAGATAAACGTTACAAAGTTGCAGAATCAGTTCATCCATTTACAACCAGACTCTCATACGATGACGTCAGGCTTACAACAGCTTACAGAAAAGGTATGCCTCTTTTTTCATTCACTAGTGCAAGTCATGAAGCAGGACATGCTCTGTATGAACTTGGCATGGATAAAAAACTCAAATTCACAGGTTTACAAGATTCGCCAAGTTTCGGATTACATGAATCTCAGAGTAGACTTTGGGAGAACCAAATCATGCGTGGTGAAGATTTTTGGAAGGGTTATTACTCTAAATATCAAAAAACCTTCCCTGCGTTAAAGAAGATGAAATTCCAAGAATTCTTTTTCCAATCAAATCAAGTTAAGCCTTCATTAATCAGAATTGAGTGTGATGAGTTAACTTATTGTTTACATGTTATCATTCGTTACGAACTTGAAAAGCAAATTTTCAAAGGAGAAATCAAAACTAAAGATTTAGAACAGGCCTGGAACAACAAGTATCATGAATACCTTGGCGTTACACCAAAACATGCAACTGAAGGAATACTTCAAGATGTTCATTGGGCGGAAGGGATATTTGGTTATTTTCCAACTTATGCAATCGGTACTTTGTATTCAGCAATGTTGTTTGAACAGATGCAAAAGGACATTCCAACTCTTAAGAAAGAACTAAGGAAAGGAAATATCGCAAGTGCCAGATCTTGGCTTAAAGAAAAAGTTCACAAATATGGCCGTGAAATGACTAGCGAACAGATCATCTTCAAAGCAACTGGTAAACATCTTACAGCCAGACCTTTCTTAGATTATTTGAAGAAGAAGTATTATACTTTGTATGAGATAAAGGTTTAGTCAATTCGCGGCTAAAGAATTAAAAAGTACTCTAATTCTAAAGACACTATGCAATCAAGCAACAAGGACAACAAGAATAAGGGCCAGTTGGACAAACCCATCAAAGAACTATTCATATTAAGCAAATGTAAAACTAAAGCAGCTTACAGCTCAAGACTCAAGGATCAGCATTACAAATTGGACCTTAAGATTCTTGCAAAGGAGTTTGACGTCATCATTGAAACCCCTGTAGTTATTGTGATCAAAGTAGAAAACATCGAGCTCACAGTTCACAATTTTGGAGAACTTCTATTTAGAAACACAACTGATCTGGACAAAATGCAAGAAATTGCAGAACAAATATACTCGGTTGCTCTCAAACGAAAGTAAGTAAATTTCTAATACATATACTCGCATTTCCCCACTGCCACTGGTCAAGTTCAGGCAGGGTTTATATTCTAGTTTAAAGACGAGAAAGGTATGGAATTAGACTTGTCAAAAGTTGAATTTAGTCACAATGATAAACGTTTAGGAATCAAGGTTCCAACAGAATTAACAGAAGACTTAGCATATTTTATGGGGGTTCATGTTGGTGATGGGTATATGAAAATCCAAAAAAGAAAATCAGCAATTGATTACAAGCTCCAATATAGTGGTCATTTTATCAACGAATACGCATGGTATCAATTTATTTTGAGCCCATTAATAAATAAATTATTCAACAAAGAAAATTATCTGAAAAAGTCAAATTCAAATTCTGTATCAATATGTTTTAGATCGAAGGCAATACTTACTTTTATGCATCATGCATGTGGTATTCAATTAAGTCCAAAAAAGAACATTGATGTTCCAGAAATAATCAAAAATGCAAATCTCTCAATAAAAGCAGCTTTTATTCGAGGACTAGTTGATACTGATGGTAGTTTAGTTTTCAAGAATAGTGGAAGAAATCCAACAATCGATATTTCCACATCCAGCAAGGCTCTTTATGATACACTCCAGGAATTAATCTCTGAGTTAGGAATTGGGTTTTACTCTTGCGTGTATCATACTTCAAGGAACCTTACTCCAATTATCCAATACAAAATTCAAATAAATGGAAAAAAGAAATTGGCAAAATGGATAGAACTGGTTGGATTCTCTAGTTATAATCACTTGACCAAATATTTAGTTTGGAAGACAACGGGCTCTTTGAAGCCTTACACCAATATTCATGAAAGAATTGAAATTTTAGAAAAAAAAAAGCGTCCCGGAGGAGATTTGAACTCCTGACCTGCCGGTATCCAATGTGGACAATCCACACTAACAGCCGGCCGCTCTGCCGGACTAAGCCACCGGGACACGTATTCAACAATCAATTTAAACTATTTATAAATTTATCTTTCCAATAATGCTGTTTTGGCCTATTTGTCTCCAGTAGACCCAAACCCACCCCTTGAAACATTATGAGAAAATGAATCCACTTCGGTAAATTCGGCCCTATCATAATGAAATATCATCATTTGAGCGATTCGATCTCCCCTTTCAATCACAACTTCAGAATCTGTAAAATTCAAAGCAGGAAAATGATACTCATCATTCTCGCCGCAATAATCTAAATCACCAATTCCAATTCCGTTAGCTGCCATAATTCCTTTTTTGTGGCATGAGGAACGTGGTACTAACATTGCCCAGCATCCTTTTGGAAGTTCAATAATTGTATTCATTGGGATCAGCTTTACAGAATGCGCAGGAATTATAACAGTCTCACGTACATACAAGTCAAATGCAGCGGCACCTTCAGTTTTGTATTCAGGTAAGGGTAAACTTTTATCTACTCTTTTAATTTTAATTTTCATATCATCACCTTCTTTCTTTTCTAGTTCCGGCAAGGGACCGAGGATCTTTGAACCCAAACAGCTTATAACTTCCGAACAAACATCATAAACCCAGTGTGCACAATTTGCGTAGCCTCAGGTCGTAAAATTTCTCTTTCAACCTTCCAATCACGTTTACTAATCTCAGTAACTTCGATTATTTTTAATGATTTATATTCTTGTAAACTATCAATTGTTTTCTTCATCTGCAAAATATTTGGCAGGTACACAACTAACCATCCTCCAAGTTTCAAAGCAGCATCAACTTTAGCCAAAACTTTTGAAGGGTTTGGTAAATCCAGAGTCACCAGATCTAAATCTTTTTCATTGAGTAATTCAGAGACATCTCCTTCTTTGATGATCCAATTGTCTGCAGAACAAAGTTTCTTATTTTTCTCTAATACTTTTACATGTTTAGAATTAGTCTCATAGCAGGTAACTTCAGAACAGATATTAGCAAGAGATAATGACAAAGCGCCAGTTCCACCTCCAGCATCAACACATCGAGATGAAGCATTAACTCCGGTTTTAGCTATGATATAGCCAATATCTTTTTCTGTAATGATCTGTGGTCCACGAGCAAGTTCTGTCTTTAAATCAGCAAGTGTTGGCACTATTTTAGAGAAAACATTCCCTTTACTACTAGTGGCAACTTGTGCCTTCGCGTTTAACAAATCTTTAGAAGCTACGATGCCTTCAGTACAATGAAAATCCATTGAACAGTCTTTAACGAAGTATTTTTTACCTGATTTATGTGATACGAGTAGTATATTATTTATCATGTATCACCTAAGAATTAACTTACTTTAAATTATTATTGTTAAGAAAATAACATAAAAAAATAAAAAAATAAAAAAATAAAAACAAACTTAAGCTTTACTTCTTACGAAGTCCAACCATTAGTAATGCCAAAATAGCTAGAACCACTAAAATAATCAAAGCAACAGTTAATCCAAATTCAACATCATTTGATGTGTAACTTTTCTCAACAGTTGAAACTTTCTCAGCAGTGCCTTCAATAACTTCAACTTCCTCTTCTACATTGGAGTCTGATGATGTCTCAAGAACAATTGTTTCAACTTCTTCTTTCACTTCAACAACTTCTTCAGTACAAGTTACTGAAATTTCGATTTGTTCACTATCAGCTAAATCATCTAAATCACTATCGAAATACATTCTAGCAGTGATGTCATAGTCTCCTTCTGCTTGGTCTTCATCAACAAAGAATTGAAAACTAAGTGTTTCTTCGTTCTCATCATTATCATGCCCATATCCAAGTTCGAAGTCAGCATCATTAGATTCACTTAATTTACCAGTTTCAACTTCGATAAACATATCTCGTTGTCGATCGCTTCCATAGTTGGTCACATCAATTGTAATACCAAAACTCTCTCCACATTCAACACTCTCTGGGTAGCTAGACATTTCATCAATTCGAACATCGTCATTATCTCGTTTAACTTCTAATGTTGCAACCCATTCAATGGTGTATTCTGCTCCACTATCATCTTCAATCTCAAAGCTAATTGTAAGGTCGTAATCATCTCCTTCTTCAGCATCAGTTGGAACAGTAAATTCAACAGCTGTATCTTCATCACCATCATCAATGTCGTCTCCAGCATCAATATTGAAGCTTACATCTTCGTCAATATCATCTCCAAAATCACTGTCATCCATTTCGATTGTAACTTCGATGTCCATGTCTCCATCATCAAATGTTGAATCAAATAGATTTTCTAAATCGAAGAAAATTGAAACCTCATCTCCTGGTGTAACTTCCAAATCTACATCGCCATCATCGCTTTCACTCTCTTCCATTGAGTCTTCTTCATCATCATCAATGTAAAAGATAATTTCAGAAAGTTCGACCATTGATAGTACTTCAGCATCAAAATTGATAGTACTTGTATCTCCTAAAGCTGTATAAACTTGTAGAGCGATCACATCATCATATGTGCCTTCATCAAATAGCCCGTCTGATACATCAACTGTTACATCAAGACTGATTGTGTTAGTTGCGCCTGCAGCAATATCAAAAGCTGCGTCTGTGCTGGTTGTAAAATCAACACTGTAGTCAGTATCAGTGCTACTTACTGTCAGTGTTACAGTTTCTGTATCTGTTCCACTGTTTAATAGGACAGCATCAAAGCTGAGTGTAATTTCGTCTTCTTCATCATCATCAAGACTTTGATAATCGTATGAAAAACTTGTTGCAGCATCTGTATTAAGTTCAACTGCAGCGAAGGCAGGGCTTGCCAATAGTGCAACTAGAACAAGTAGAAATGCTAGGATTCTTATTTTCATTTTTCTGTTCCTCCAAAGGATTAATTTTCACCTAAAAAAGAGGTGATTTTGTATTTATTGTAAAGTAGTTACCATTTTCCCTCAAATTTATTTAAATCTTTGGGGTAAATCTCTATATTTCTACTTAGTCCCCATATAGAAGAATTTTTCAATTGACACATCTGTTGCGTTATATCCACCACTTCTTGGGTGATCTCCACCTTGTGGGTTGGTTGAAGTTTGTTTAACGGGCTCTGTTGGTTCAGATCCTCTCACTGCAGCTTGCGGAGCAGGTCTTGATGCTACTTGATGAATTCTACTTTTAATAGAAGCCATTTCTTGTTCTAGCATTTCAATTTTGGTTTGAAATTGTTTAATTGTTGAAACCAAAAATGCACTATTTTTTCTAAGAATCTCACTAATCTTCTCTTGTGGAAGGTCAAGTTGTGAATTATTGTTGTTGTTGTTGTTATTAGATTGTGATTGCTCACTTGTTTTTGACATTTCATTACTTGCCTGCAAAGATCCTGCTTGCATTTGATTTGTGTCAATCATAGTTTTATCTTCAACGCTAAATATTCGCCTTGCTTGTGCTACTGCGTCTTCACGTCCATCTGCTAGACCTTGTTTTTCAAGTTCAATTGCTAATTTGTTAATTCTTTGAATTTTTTCTACATCCATTTATTTCACCTGTTATTATTGTTATATCATTATTAATACAATTCTGATAATTCAACTTTTTTTAGAGCTTCTTTATTAATAACGTTTTCTGTACTAGAGTAGAAATTGAAAAAAATACTTATTTGTAATAAACAGAACAAAAAAGAAATAATAACAAAAAAATCAATTATTTACTAATATTTACCCACAAACTAGTGGCATGTGGAATGGAATAATTTCTGCAGTTCCAAGATATGTTAAAACTAATCCTACAATTACTCCCATAATCATTCCATAAATAAAGAATTTGAACTCAATCATCCCTAATTGTCCTTTTTTGTTAAATACCATCAATACCACCTTTTTAATTTGAATATCACTTACAATCTAATAATTAGAAGAAGCCTATTAGCGTATATAAGAGTTACGGTAATTCAAGTATAAGTCAAAAGATTTCAGAACCTAGTATCTTTGGATCTCCTGAATCTAGCTTCAAAAAGAGAAAGATTTATAAACAACTTGCGTTCTAACTATATAAATATAACGTTTAACTATTGTTGTTCTAACCATTTAACATTAATCAACAAGGAACACATCGAGGTATCTACCATGCGAAAAAATGCTATTAAAGAATGTCCAGATTGTGGCAGTAAAGATATTCATAGAAACAGAGATAAGGGTGAGGTTACTTGCCGTGAGTGTGGATTAGTTCTAGAGGATCGAATGATTGATTTTGGTCAAGAATGGCGTAGTTTTGATGATGATAAAGGTGGAGACAGACGTAGAACTGGTGCACCATCTTCTCAAACAAGTTTTGATCAGGGTATGGGTACAGAAATTGGGACCACATCTGATTACTATAAGTTAGGTGGATCAAATAAAGATAAATTTTTCAGATTAAGAAAGTGGCAATACCGAATTAGTACTGCAATCGAGCGAAACCTAAAAGTTGCTCTAGCAGAATTGAAGAGAGTATCTTCTTACCTTAAACTTCCAAAACAAGTTGAAGAGGAAGCAGCACGTATTTACCGTTTAGCTGTTCAAAAAGGACTTGTAAGAGGACGAAGTATGGAATCCGTTGTAGCAGGTGCATTATACGCAGCTTGCCGAAGACATGAAGTTCCAAGAACTTTAGATGAAATGGGTGAAGCAAGTGGTATCGAGAAAAAAGAAATTGGTCGAACTTACAGATTTATCACAAGGGAATTGGAAATTAGTATTCGTCCAAGTAATCCAAGTGATTATATCCCAAGGTTTGCAAGTGCACTAAAATTGTCACCAGAGACTCAAAGTAAATCAGTTGAAATTTTGGAACAAGCAAGAGACATCGAACTTACAAGTGGTCGTGGACCAACTGGAATTGCAGCTGCTGCTTTGTATGTAGCATCTTTAATTCATGGTGAAAAACGAACTCAGCGTGAAGTTGCTGATGTTGCTGGTGTGACTGAAGTTACTATTCGAAACCGTTACAAGGAACTCATCAAAAGGCTCAATCTTGCAAAAGATGTTGAGAAGATGAAGAATAAGAAGTAATTTTTTTTAATTATAAATTAGTTTTTTACAATGGCACTCACAGACCACCTATCAAAAAGTGATCCTCAAAAGATGTCGCTCTTTCAATCACTAATGGACGACTACCACTCAATTCGAGCGCAAGGACTTTTCCCATATGCAATTCTTGAAGATGGTAAATTTATGTGCCGGGCCACGAGATTTAAAGAACCATTTGAGCGCTTTGAAAGATTACAAGCAAAAGCTGAGGCAAGAAACAAGTCAGGTTATGTTCTTCTTTCGAAGCCAGAGTATCATCATTTTGAAAATGGAAAATTAAAAACTCCTGGATCAGGTCAAAGAGCCCCCATGTTTCGCTTGTGGCTATGATTCTATAATAAAAAATGAAAGACTAAATTTTCTTAAAATAAACCTAAGCATTTTTAATATAAAACGATTTCTTCATACACAATGAACATCACACCTGAAATGAAAGCTCAACTTCAAGAGCAAAAAAAACAATGTATTCATTGTAAACTAATCAGTGGCGAGCAGCCTGGTGCTAAAACAGTTTTCAAAGACAGCAAGACAACAGCTATGCTTGATATTTATCCATTCGTTAAAGGGCACGCGTCTTATATGTCAATTGAGCATTATCCAATGCCAGCTTATATCCCAGGGGATGAATTTACTCATATGTTTGCACTCATTCCTGAGCTTGCTAAAGCAACACAGAAAGCCACAGTCTCAAGAGGCTTTAATGTTTTTGTAGCAGTTGGTGGCGTAGCAGGACAAATGTCTCCTCACTTTCTAGTTCATTTATTACCAAGGGATCCAGACGATAATAAAGATCAATTTTCTTTCAGAGCTAAGGATACTATGGACGATGGAACTATCAAGATGCTTGCTCAAAATATGCCAATTATGATGAACAATCATTTTGGTCGACATCCTAACAATTGGCATACTGGTAAGGGAAATGTTCCAGCTAACTTATCTAAAATTTATGAAGATAACACTGTCATCTATGAAGACGAACAAGTACTTTGCGTAGCACCAAGTGTCTCGCATGGGAAAGCGCATCTAATAGTTTACAGTAAAGACGAACAAAAAGACATTAGAAAACTTTCTCAAGAACAAAGTGCGCATCTGTTTTTTGCAGCAAGTTTTGCAAGCACAGCTCTTTTTGAAGGCCTCAAATGTCACGCAACTAACATTGTTTTAAAATCAGGTCAAGCAAAAGATAACCCTAGTGGACGTTTAGCAATTCATGTTTTTGGACGTTGGCAAGAAGATGGTTTGCAAACTATGAACTGGAAGTCTGAGCAAACTCAAGAGAATTTAGACTCTCTCGCAAAGGAGATTAAAAGTAACACACTTACTATTAAATTTAAAAGTGATAAAAAATCAGCATCAAATCCAGCACCTGCAGCGAAAGTACCAATAAAATCTATTGCTCCAAAAGTTACCAAGATTACAGAGAAGAAGCCAGCAACTTCTAACAGCGTTGAAGATCAGATCCGTAGAGCAATAGAAAGAGCGCAGAGATAAACAGCTAAAAATTTACAATAATTCTTTTATAGTTCTCCAAGGAATAACAACTCATGACACTTTATATGGTTTCTCACGCATCAGATCCTGACGGAATTATTGCACATGCCCTAGCTAAGAGGTACGCTGGCACGCAGCATATGAGATCAGAACATTTCTTCATTGATTATGCAACTAGTGAATCAAGGCCACAAATTATTACTTTAGATACTGCTCTAGAACAAATTCAAAAAGTTGATCCTGGATCTGTAATCATTGCGGACACTGGTTACCCAGAACATCTTTCAGGTAATCTGTTAAGCTCAGTTGCCAGCAGAAGTTCAGACGCCACTTGGTATGATCATCATGAGTCAACTAATAAATATCAAGATAGTTTAACTGAACTTGGTTACAGAGTAGTTCAGGATCAAGGCAGTTGTGCAGCACAGTTAATGCGTGAAGATTTAGGTTTGCAAGATCTCTATGAAATGATGCTAGCAGAACTAGGTGATGTCCATGACTATTTACGCATCCACCATGATTTTTGGCCAGCGGCTGAAGCTTTAGAGGAAGTAATCACTAGTGGATTTTCATTAAATAAATTAGTTTCTGACTTAGCAAAAGAACAAGTTTTTAACAGAGATTTTACTAATTTAAACGCAGGGTATGGTGGTCAAGTTGTAGATGATTATCGCAGAAAAGTTGCAAATGCTATAATTGATCTTCATGATAATATTACAGTAGAATCAGTTTGTGGCAGAGAAGTTGCTTTTGTAAAGATGGATTTGGTGTTATACATGAAAAGAGGGATGCGTGAATTAGAAAAAATTTTCGAAGACGATAATCACTCCATAAATAAGCCAGACTTTAGTATTTTATTAACTCCTGGAATAAATAATACTATGATTCAAGGATACAAAGAAGGTAGAAATTTAGTTCCAACTTTTTGTGGGGAATTCTCTAATGGTGGTGGCCGTGAAAGCCGTGGGGGATTTGCTTTACCTCAGGAGATTTATGATGGTTCATTTGAATCCCAATCACTATTCATTCAGAAAAAATTTGCAGATTTTTTTATGCAACGGTA
>Ga0233435_1001376_pt1 | contig 23532 bp, 17 predicted proteins | sample SI_122_August201_3_FD_182735 | JGI IMG/M metagenome (GOLD analysis project Ga0233435, IMG submission 182735) | Seawater microbial communities from Saanich Inlet, British Columbia, Canada - SI_122_August2016_135_MG | ecosystem: Environmental > Aquatic > Marine > Inlet | place: Canada: British...
AGGATTGGGCGCTGCGTTTAGCGAGGATTCAGCTTCAACCCTATCGACCACAAATCAATCCAGCGCCTACGGTGAGGGTAAAAGAGTTTCTGAAATGCTGGGCACGCTAGCGGCTGCTGTATTCGGTTTCGAATTTATCATAGCGAGGCTGTTTGCGTTTGTCGGACCCTTTCTGCGACTTGACGGACACTGTGCCATAGGGAATTTTATTGACGATGGTTTACACCTCGACAAGATTACCGTTAAGGGTGATGGTTCCGCTATTCGCAGCTACATGTATTCCGCCGAACTAGCAGGATTAGTGGGTAGGATCTGCGACAAAGAGGTCGAAATCATGCAGCCACCCAAGCCAAACCTCGTGCCCGAAAGATACCTACCCTTGGTTTCAAAAGCAGCCAAAGAGCTGGACCTTAATTTATTTCACTCACTTGAAGACTCGATATCAAAGACAGTGCTTTGGCATCGACAATTTACCCAGGCATCAAGGTCTTGGTCCCCAGCCCAGTAAAGTAAAGTAGTAATCTAATCGATCACTCGACTTCGTTAACCTTAATCTCCTTTAGCTTACGGCCCATGCTTAAAGGTATGTGGGTTAATAGACACATTACCAAGCCCCTGCTTGCTCGAACGTCAGCACTAAATTCACCGAACCAAATGACATCCAGGAGAGCGGCGCTTAAAGGCTGCTCTTTACTGACTGCCAGGCGGCCTCCGCTAGAATAGAAGCCACATCGCCCGGCGAACGGTTATTCCTGCCGGATAACCAAAGACGAGAGTATTCCAGCGTAGAACCGCAAATCAACGGTACATACATACTAGTGGGCAATTCGAGCAGTGCACCTGATGTCACGTGAGGCACAAACCAGTCATAAATTGACTGGCCAAATTCACGATCCATCTTCCGAAGCTCCAGTTTGGCATTGTCCGAAAGCGTAACTTCCCGTGACAGCAAGAACCCTGCGAGCTCCGGTTGATCAGTCACCCATTCACAGCAAAAGGTAACAATTGCTTTGATGCCGGTACTGGCTGTCCTTCTGGGTAAAAGAGCCTCGAGCAGACGAGAATTAAATTGATTAACGCCGTCTATGAAAAGCGCTTCGGCGATTCCTTCCTTGTTGCCAAAGTGGTGGTAAAGGCTGCCAACGGAACACCCAGCATCGTTAAGGATATTGCTGACGTTAGTTCGCTCAATACCCACTTCCGAAAAATGGCCCAGAGCCACCTCCATCACGCGAGATTTCAGTTCACTGGTCTGGTTTTTTCGCGACATGACTTATTAGAACATTATTCTAGTATTTATTTCTAGTTTTGATATATTGCACACTCCAGATACCTATTGGAACCAATTGATGGATATTGAGCTGAGTAACGATGACCTCTCTTTTGAAGCAGAGGTAAGAGAATTCCTTGCCGGGAATGCCTATAAAGACGGTGAGGATCCAAATAAATGGCGAATGGACTGGTTTGAAAAAGCCAGGGGAAAAGGCGGCTGGGATGTGCCCAAGTGGCCTGCCAAATTTGGCGGTCCTGGCTGGACGCCGAACCAGCATTATATCTGGCAGAAAGAAACAGCCAGATCGAGCACCCCTTGGGACATGCCCTTCGGACTCAGCATGCTGGGCCCTGTACTGATGGCCCATGGGTCCGAAGAACAGCAGGAACGATTTTTGCCTGACATCCGCGCACGGAAGGTTAACTGGTGCCAGGGATACTCCGAGCCAGGTGCCGGCTCAGATCTGGCAAGTCTCAAGACAAAAGCAGTGCTGTCTGAAGACGGCAGCCACTATGTTGTTAATGGCACCAAGATCTGGACCACGATGGCACATATTGCAGACTGGATCTTCTGTCTGACCCGCACCAGCGACGCAGGTATCAAACAGGAAGGGATCACTTTCCTGCTGTTTCCGATGAAGCAGGAAGGTATTGAGGTTAAACCCATCATTACTCTGGGTGGTTCACATAGTGTTAATACTGTGTTCTTTACTGATATCAAGGTACCGGTAGAAAATCGTGTCGGTGCAGAAGGTAAAGGCTGGACCTACGCCAAGGGTTTACTTGAGCATGAGCGAACAGGTATCGCAGGTATTTCAAACTCCATCGTTGCCCTGGAAGGTTTGAAAGACAAAGCCAGCAGTGTGAAGCGTGGCAACGGTAGCCTGATGGATGTACCCAGCTTCAAAGCCAAGGTCGCCGCTCTCGAGATTGATTTAATGGCGGTTGAGTACACAGAGCTCAGGAGCCTGGCGACAGCAAGCGCTGGCACGGCGCCGGGACCGGAGTCTTCAATCCTGAAGCTCAAGGGAACAGACATTCAGCAGCGGATACAAAAGCTGACCATGGAAGCTGGTGGACAATTCTCTGCGGCTTGGGGTGGCACTAATGCCGGTCCGGATTTCGCCAGAGCTGGTATGGGCGGTTATATGGGCAGCCGCGTTTACACTATTTACGGTGGTGCCAGCGAAGTCCAAAAAGACATTGTTACCAAGAAAGTGCTTGGCATTAAGTCGTCGAAGAAATAGGAAACTTTGAAATGAATTTTGATTTAAGCGAAGAACAACAACTGGTTTCGGATTCGATTGAACGGTTTGTTCTGAACAACTACGACCTGGAAAGCAGAGTCACCATTGTGCAACAGTCGCCGGGTTTCAGCCTGGACCACTGGAAGACCATGTCGGAACTTGGCTGGCTCGGACTGCCCTTTAGTGAAGATGATGGCGGATTCGGCGGTGATCAGCTTGATACGATGGTATTGATGGAGCAGTTCGGAAAAGGACTGGTTCTTGAACCGTTTCTTGCCAGCATCGTGCTTGGTGGAGGTGTATTGAAACGGGTCGCAAGTGAAGCACAACGTAAGGCATGGCTGGAAGTCGTGATCGATGGCTCAAAGCAACTTGCTTTGGCTTATGCGGAGCCAGAATCAGGCTATGAGCCGCACAATGTTGCCGTCGCCGGTAACAAAACCAATGATGGTTACACGCTGACGGGCACAAAGTGCATGGTCCTGCATGGCAAAACCGCTGATGCTTTTGTTGTCTCGTTCCGAACCAGTGGTGGCGTCGTTGATCAGTCTGGTATTTCCCTGGCGTTGATTCCGGCAGACCGAGACGGCCTGACAGTACAAGGCTTCCCAACAGTTGATGGCCTGCAGTCTTCAGAACTGACATTCAACCAGGTTAGCATCACAGCCGACGACCTGCTCGGCGAAATCGACAATGGATTTGGCGCGCTGAATGAGGTCATCAATGATGGCATTTTGGCAGTTGCTGCAGAAGCTCTCGGTGCTATGGAAATCCTTTATAAGGATACGGTGGCCTATACCCAGGCGCGGGAACAATTTGATCATCCTTTGTCTGATTTTCAGGTACTGCAACATCGTATGGTCGAGATGTTCATGGAATATGAACAGTGCAAATCACTGCTCTTTCGCGCAACAATGGAAGTGGCCGCTGGCGGTGATGATGCCCAGCGTTGTGTACATGCGTTGAAACATCTTATTGGCAAGGCTGCGTTTTTTGTAGGTGAAAACGCAGTGCAGACACATGGAGGCATGGGGGTAACGGAAGAATTGCGAGTTGGGCATTACTTCAAGCGACTGCTTGTGATTGAAGCCCAGTTTGGTAACACCGACTACCATCTGGATCAGTTTTCTGCCTGATATCCCATCGAATACCAGCGCTCATTTGATACCGTTTTGGAATCGGGTTTCCCCAAAGTAAGGGCCGGAAAGTGATCCCGGCCACTTTCCATCAACTTGATTTCACCGCTTTCAATTACTTCTAATCCAGCGAATTGTGCCTACTATAAGGCCTACTGTAAGGCCTACTGTAAGGCTTGCTGTAAGGCCTACTGCAAGGTTTGCTGCAAGGTTTGCTGCTGGTATGGCTCAAGCGCTTCCTGGTTTCTAACTTCAGTAATTGTCTGTTCAACGCATCAATGGATAAAATTGAACCCATCAAAACGAAAACTGCGCAGCTGATAACTTCGGAAGGAAATCTGTCGGGTTTTCAGGTATTCATCCCCCAATCGATTGTCTCGCGGGCCAATCCTAATCCTGGTGCGATATAATACCGAAACACTACTGATTCCCACATTTACCTAACCCCGCAGTACGCCTTCGGACCATGAGGTTTTCACAATGAATTACTTCCGGCCACTTTATTTTTTTGTGTTGGGATGGGTCGTGATACTGTCAACTGAGACATTTCCCCTGTTGGGACTTATCAACGGACTGGGTCAGCTGTTGCTATTTGCAGGCGTGGTCTGCCTACCGGTTTGGCGCACAGGACGCATGTGCTACGTCGACATTGGCTGGCCATGGGGCCTGGTTCTGCTGGGCGGTGTCAGTTATCTCTACAGCGACGGTTATTGGCTGCGGTCACTCACCGTGACTGTCCTGGTCATCCTGGTTGGACTGCGCATGGGCCTCGGTGCGCTCAATATGTGGCGCCTGGGTTTGCTCAACAAGGAATTCCCTCGATATCAGTATCAACGCAGACGTTGGCAGAGAGATGGCAAAACCAATGTGGGATTGGCGCTGCAGGTAGACGCCATTGCCCAGGGGCTGGCCAATGCCTCATTTCTGGCGCTACCGGTTTTTATCATCGCAGCAAATCGCAGCGCATCGTTTTCAGTGTTCGAATTGGTAGGTCTAGTGATTTGGTTATTGGCCTTTACCATGGAATCTGTCGCTGACCTTCAGAAGAGCCGTTTTCTGCGAGAGATGAAACAGGCGGGGAACAAGCACCAGGTTTGCAATGTGGGTTTTTGGCGATACTGCAGACACCCCAATTACTTTGCTGAATGGATGGTATGGAATGGCCTGGTGATCGCCGCACTGCCATCGTGGTTTTTACTGCAGAGCCAGGAAAACACCATAGTCTGGCTGCTACTCGGCGCTGGCCTGCTGTTTACTTCAAGAGTGATGTACAGCACGCTGGTGTATGGCACCGGCGCAATACCGTCAGAACACTACTCGTTAAAGAAAAGGCCCGGCTATAAAGAGTATCAACAACACACGAATCGTTTTTTTCCTGGACCACGAGGATCTTCCCCCGATCTACCAGGCAATCGGTAGGGAGAAAGGAATGGGCGCTGAGCTGAAGATGTACCAGAGAATTCTTTGATCTCGGAAGCCTAATCGCCGATACTGTCATCGGCGCTCAATTACAAAAAGGCGCAAACAAATATGAGAGGAACTATTGAGAGGCTAACCGAAGAAGAGCAAGCCAAAGTGCCTATTTACGTGCCTATCAGTCTAGTCTCGTTATTAACACTTCCCTTTTCGACAAAACGCAATATACCGTCTAGTTATACTTCTGGGGGGATCTCCAGGGCGCAGATATAAACGGAGCTATCTTTATTACAAGACGCGGCGCAATTAAAAGGCGCGGCAAATGGCAACGAAATAACACAGAAAACGTCTACGATGGACGATTTTGACGAGAACGACAAAAGCACAAACAAATAATTCAGCGTAGATATAGCGAATCTATCTCGCAAAAAAAAATGGAATTTCTAAGGTGTACAGTTACAAGACTTTTTTTGATGAAGGCGTTTTAGTCACTAAATTTTATGGCGAATATATCTCAGATGAAGGGGACAAAAGTCTCTTGGACGTCTGCAAGGCAATGACAATAGATGAAAGGTATGCGATAAAAATAGTGATATGGGATCTGCAGGACGTCACGGCTATGAGCATTATTGACACTGACCATGCACGAGTGGGACATTTTGAGAACGCACTCTTCAAGCTATTTGAACACCCCGGGAAAGACGCTGCTGAGCACCTGCAGGCAGTAGAAATCTACCATATCCAACCTGACGATAGAGCGGTTGGCGATATATTTCGTGAAAGGATCGAGAGGGTTGGACGGGCAACAAGAAAGACTCCACTAATTGACGGCAACAATCCCAGGGGTTTATCTGAACTATTGCAATCACTCGACTTATTAAAGCTCCAGCCTCTACTTGCGGGAGAATGGCAAAAGGGAGAGCCTAGTGCGGGTTGAAACACAGCGGCATGTCCTGCAGGATTCACCGGAAGGTGCCCAACAGCTAAGACCGAATCTTCAACAAAACTCTTACCCATGAAAATGTCGAACCCTATCGCACACAGAAACGACCTGAGTATTCACATTGATGGCCTGGGGATTGCCGAGCTCCGATCGAATATTTGCGACTACTTATTGTTGGCCATGGCGCTGATTTTAGCGCCGCTGCTATGTGTATCTCTTCTCCGTACTCTAGAGACTGGCTGGCTACCCGTCTATTTTTTCCACATAGCCACGGTCCTTATAGTATGGGCTCTATGGATATTTCGAGGCCGCCTGACTTATGAGGTTCGCAGCTACTTTTCTATTGCTTTTCAAGGTGCGGTCGCGGTGATTGGTATATACACCCATGGCGTGACGGCCGCTGGAGGTGCCTGGATTATAGGTTCCGCAATATCGGCCACCGTGCTGCAGGGGCAGAAAGCAGGAATATTCGTGTTGTTAACGTTACTGCTGATAGCTGTCATTCTCGCTCCATTGTTTGTTACAGGATTGTTGGTGCCCCAAATTATAGTAGAGGCTCCCTCTACAGCTGCGATTCAATGGTCGCTTTATATCCTCAACTGGTTTTTCCTGGGCGGGACTACAGTTATAGCCGTTGGATACATAAACCAATACTTTTCGGAGACCATGGAGCAGTTGGTAACAAAATCCAACGCGCTTGAAGAAAGCCAATTTGAATATTTCGACTTGTTTGAGAATGTTGCTGACGTGATATACAGAGCCGATTTAGATGGGAAAATTATCCGTATATCACCTTCAGCTTTAGAAGGACTTGGGTTTCGTCCTGACGAAATGATCGGTACAGTGCTAGCTGATTACTACGTCGACCCGAACAAACGATCCGAATTAGCGGTGAAACTTCAAGAAAACGAAGGCACAGTGACTAACTTTGAAGCACAGCTGTTTGCGAAAAACGGTGAACCCCAATGGATTTCAACCAATGTCAGGCATTGGAAAGATAAAGATGGCACGGTCATCGGTCTACAAGGAGTCGCTCGCAATATTAATGATTTAAAGAACTTTGATGAGGCACTACGACAGTCGCAAAAACTGGATGCCCTGGGACAACTCTCTGGCGGAATAGCACACGATTTTAATAATGTTCTCAGCATCATCTTAGGCAACGCTGAAATAGTGAGAACCGACGCCAAGAATATTGGGGACACTAAACAGCCTATTGCAGAAATATTAAAATCAATTGAGCATGCTGCTTCGTTGACCAAACGGCTGTTGGCTTTCAGTCGCCCGGACAGGCTCGAACCTCAGCCTTGCGAAATTGACCAGGTGATCCGCAATATTGACGGCATGTTACGACGAACCTTGGGGGCGAACATCACGCTGTCTTTTAGTCTAGGCTGCGATGGTACATTGTCCCTGGTCGATGAAAACCAACTTGAAGCTTCACTCCTTAACTTGGCTATCAACGCAACCGATGCTATGCCAAACGGCGGGACGTTGATGATCCAAACCAAAATAGTTTCATCAGAATTAGGCGAAGAAAAAGATGCTGATAGCCCGGACGCAAAAGACCTTATATGCATTACGGTGCGGGACACCGGTACAGGAATGTCAGAGGAAATAGCGACGAAAGCTTTAGAACCATTCTTTACTACCAAACCACTCGGGATGGGTAACGGCCTGGGACTAAGCATGGTGTACCAGTTTGTGAGCGAAAGCCGGGGCGACATATCTATCCAAAGTGAATTGGGGGACGGAACCAGTATTACGTTAACGCTGCCGAAAACTGACGTTAAGTTAGATACATCGTCAATTAGTCGGGAAGTCAATACGGACCTCATAAAACCCAAAGTGCGAATTCTGCTCGTAGAGGATTCGGCGCCTTTACTAACGCTAGTCCAAAGACAATTGAAGAATGAAAACTTCGAAGTCCTTACAGCGATGAATGGTCAAGAGGCATTTGAAATTATTCACCAGGACAACAAAATCGACGTAATTTTTAGTGATATCATGCTGCCTGGAGGCATCAGCGGATTCGACATATGTAGAGAGGCCCGAAAAATACGTAGCGATTTCAAGGTCCTTCTAACCACGGGTTACGCGCAGAATACCCCGAACGAAATCGATGCACTCGCAAAAGCCCCAATACTTTATAAACCCTTTAGTCGCGAAGATTTGTTGACAAGACTCGCGGAAATCATTGCTGAGCCTACACCATCCACAAGAGAGCTTTAGCGAGCCAACCGATACTTCTGCCATACACCGACAACCCAAAGCAGATATTCTACAAACTTGCAGTGCGCGACCTAGAGACTTAATCTCCCCCTCCACTTACCTTATTACAGAATTCCACGGTGGATAAAAGTGAGGCATATAAAGAATGACTTCGCAGACAATAAAACCGTTTGATGAGCTCAGGGTTATCGACTTGACTCATGTGCTTGCAGGGCCTTATTGCACTTATCAGCTTAGTCTACTCGGCGCCGACGTTATCAAAGTTGAATCACCTAAGGGTGACATGGTCCGCGCTTGGGGTGGAGAACAAGAACAGATCAAGCTGGGTTTGGGTACCGGCTTTGTTGCTCAGAATGCAGGCAAACGTAGCGTTGTCTTCGACATAACCACTAAACGCGGTAGCTCGCTGGTTCGCGAATTGGTTAAGCAAGCCGATGTCTTTGTAGAGAACTATCGCCCAGGCACCATGGCGAATCACGGCCTTGACTACAAAACGCTTGCAGATGAAAACTCTCAGCTCATTTACGTTTCAATTTCTGCATTTGGTCAGAACGGTCCCCAAGGTCACAGGCCAGGCTTCGATGACGTCATCCAAGCGACCTCTGGATTCATGTCGATCAATCAACGGGGCGATGGTCCTATTAGAACGGGTGGGCCCGTTCTGGATTACGCCACAGGCATGCAAGCCACATCGGCAATACTGGCGGCTGTAATGCTCAGGGCGCGGACGGGGAATGGACAACGTATAGATGTCGCAATGCAGGATGTGACGATGCTGTTGATGAACCGGCATTCGAGTATTGCAGCCACGACAGGTATTCCTGTGGAGCCAGGGCAGAATCGTGACGGGCCATTACTCGGTAGATACGCCACTAAAGACGGATACGTTATGCTAGCTGGATATCGACCATCGAACCAAAGACCAATCCTCGATGCTATCGGACTCACCGAATACTCATCAATGACCACCTCAGAACTGTTTATTGCCATGCCTGAGATAGATCAGCGAGTTGAGGAGGTCCTTAAGGAAAAAACAAGCAGCGAATGGGATCAGGTGTTTAGTCAAGAAGCGGTTGTTGCGGGCGCGGTTGTAGATCTAGCTGATGTAATTAAGTCAGGTCAGCCAGCAGCCAGGGGGTTCTTTTCCGAAGTCCAAAGCGAATTCGGCAATCACCAGGTGACTACAGCTGGATACCGTATCAATGATTCAGTCTTCTCCCCTGGCTCGCACGTGCCCACCCTGGGAGAAAACACTCGCGAAGTACTGGCAGAATTGGGTTACGACGAAGATGAAGTTGCTGCTTTATTTTCAGAAGGAGCGGTCAACTAAGTCGAGTCTTCAAATAAGGTCAAAGGCTTGAAGCCCGATGGGTGGCCCGTCATCGAATGTACCACAGAGGACCAATATCGCTGGGTCGCCAGTCATATTGGCAAGAGCCAGGTGTATCTAGCAGACTCTGAACCTGAAGACTTACAGCTGAAGCGGTAATCCCCCTTTTTGTACATCGTCGCAGTGAACCCTTGTGGGTTGTCACTGGTGTTAACAGGGTGAGTCATGGAGATGTTAGGATCGGTCGTGGACGTCTGCAGATGGACCCTGTCAGTTTCGGATTCATTGCCTCTTTCGAAACAGGAAAAGTTAAAGGCCGCCACCAGTCAATTTCCACCTTGATCACTTGCCGTAAGGTAGCATGAGAAGTTGAAGTATATTTCGTTGTTGACGAAATTAAGATTCATCAGCCGCAGATTATCATAGGTTGTTGACAGTACAAGCGATGCTCGACCAGGCCAGTCCGAACCGATGATATTGCTGATCGAACCCTGACTCTTGAAAACCGCTTCTCTTGGGCCCAACTCTGCGAAAAACTGAGCATCGGGTTGACCAATGGTATTACCATCGGCGTCATAAAGCGTGCCACGAATATCAGGTATGGCGGTAAAACCATCGTTGATGAAACGAACGTAGGCGATGTCTGTCGAGTCTGAGCCTTCAACGTTCTGCGCATTACCAGAACGAACACAATTGGTATTGGTCACTCGTCCATTTCGACTCAACTTGGACATCACATCAAACTCCATCGTACCCTGGATATCCAAAATGGCCGGGCCTGTCCATGGCTCAACGTCGAATAATGTCTGCAGGTCAGTAGCGGATAAAATCACCCGTCCTTGTGAGTTAATGGTTCCCGCATGGAGCGCGACATTAGCAGCGCCCAGTTGATCGCCGCTTTTATGGTAGAGAGTCCCGGTGAACGCCTGAGCAGAACCTGAAGAATTGATGATCTGGGTTTCCGACAGGTTTGGACTTTGGGAATTGGTCATATGGTAGGACCGGCCAAGATAGGAATTGCTACTATCTTGGCCGGTCCTAGTGGCGTCAAGCGGAAACGAATCCAGCTGATCAAGAACTCCGTCTCCGTCGTCGTCTGAATCTACGTTGTTACCAACACCATCATTATCTGTGTCGACCGATTCACTGGAATCAAGTGGAAACGCATCGGCGTTATCACCAACGCCGTCGCCGTCTGTATCCGCTGTTTCAGAAGCATCTAGCGGAAACGCATCACTTGAATCAGGCACGCCATCATTGTCTGCGTCATCAGAGGCAGGGGTGAAAGCTGCAACTTGAAAACGAACCACATTAATACTCTTGGCAGAAAATGCTGACTCGGGCTGACCAACAGCGATGCCACAGGGTGAACCGTCACATAAAGCCACATTAGGGTTGGAGAAAAGTGGCAACTCCGGCGCGTTGTCAAATGAAGCCCCGTAAGCCATCAGTGTGGTAAAGCCGTCATCAATACCGTGACCTCTGGCCCAGATAAAGGTGCCCGTATCATTCTGGCGAAACGAGTGACCGAGGCCAATATTGTGACCCACTTCATGGATCATGGTGAGATCACCACAGGCGTCAAAATCGATGAAACTGGCACTGATGAAAGTGGTTCGACTCATAAGCCCCTCTGTGCCATCGCCGCCAATCCCAGCCAGGCCGCAGGTGTCACCGGTATCAAATTGCCTGAACATCACCACCAGATCAGCGCCAGCTGCAACCCGCCGCTGCTCCAGGTCAGAGTAAACACCGACTGCAGCTTCTGCATCGTCTAACCATTGGCCAATCGTCTTTGATTCATCAATGTTCAGTTCTTGCGCTGAGACAAGTCTTAAGCTCATCGAAACGTTGCTGTCACTTAATGCCTGATTTGATAGTGATATTAAATGATCAAAACGCGCCGTTGGGTCGCCATTGTAGAGCGTGGTGACCCCGGCGCTGTAGACAACTAACAGATCGACCGTGCTTGGCCCGGGAACAGACGCAGCGCTGTTAGGATCCGAGCTCATGATTTTCTCGTTTTCATCGCCAACATCGTCTCCATCCGTATCGACAAGAAAATCGGTACTCGTTTCCGAGAAACTCACCGTATCGAATGTGACACCCGGAGCCTGAACCAAATGCACCAGCATCGTAAAAGTCCCGTCGGTAACCAGCAGATGGTAAAAATCATTCCCCTCCGGCAAGGAAGGTAAAGAAAACGTTTCCACACTACTTACGGATTTCCCGCGTGCGGCAATTGGCGTGGCGACGTCAAATTCCTGCAGTAGAAAAGATCCGCTGGCAAAAATATCCTGATTGTCGGATGCACGCAGTTGCACTACGATCACCTGGCTCGTCGCTGCCGCATTACCAATTGCCGGAAGCGTGAGTGTTGCTTGCGTGCCGGAAATACTGATCGACGGATCTGAGTCGAAATAGAGGTCATTTATCGCTTGTCCTGCAAGCGTGCCACCCAGTGTGACCTTGCTGCTCATCCGAGCCTGATCCACTAAATTACCGTCTTCCACTAGCAAAAGGGTAATGTAATAACTGCCTTGATTCAGTGCTCTCATCGGAATTTTAGCTGTTGCAAATGTAATCTGGCTGTTAGCCGCCAGAGAATCGGTCAGGGAGGCTTCGCCAAGAAACGACACATCATTGCCCGCGTCCGATAAGGTTCGGGCAGTGTGTGCGACTATTTGGAACGCTAAATTGCTCCTGGAACTAGAGCCAATGTTCTCTACCCCAAAAGAGGCTGTCATTGAGCTTGCCGAATTGGATTGAACAGTGCATGGGCAGATGAGAGAGAGGTCCGGGCCCAAACCCCCAGCACCCAAGCTATAGGCAGGAAAACTGATCGCAACAAGTGCCAACAGAATCCGGATCATGGCGTATTTAGTATTCATTCTCCCTCTGTCTGGTGCCTCGTCAGACTTCTGCTACTCTGATACAACTAATTCTGGCGAAACTCTATTGGATGTTACTACTTCCACCGCGGATTTTTTAGTGACAATATAGTCAGGTTTACTGAAGTCAAGGTCCCTGTTTATCTCTCTTGCTGAAACAAGCCGGGCGATGCCATCTCGCGCTTCCAACTGATAACGACCTTTTGATGTGTGCAGAGTACCGAAGGTCTGCAATCGGCCAACGGTAAATACAAACCTATATTCAAATCCTTTATCCAGCAGCATGCCGGTGATTACTTTGTTTCCCGACTCGGTGAGGGATGTTTCCTCTACATAGCCTGAAAGATGGCTATCCTCCTGGGGTATATAGAAAACGATCCGATCGTCTTCCGTGAGCTCGCCGAGATCAGCTACTTGCAAATAGATCCCTTTTAAACCCGATTCTGGCACTGGCTTATCCACAGGTGATGAAATGACAACGAATGGTGCGGAGGTTTGTTGCTCAATGGGTCCCGAGGCACCGACAACCAAGAGGGGTGCTTTGACGACCCCATCAAAAGTCCCGGTAACTTGTACTTGCTCCTTGCTGATCTGGTTATATCCGACCACGGCAGCAAACACTGCAATAAATACCAAAACCAACATTAGCTTGGATTTTTTCATAACGCTGAATTCTCAAAATACCCTAACTATGTAGGATAGAGTCTACTCGGACCCCAACGCGAGCGATACTAAGGAGCTTTGATGACAGAGCTTTCGACTACTGACTCAGCGGTCAGGAAGAATAACCACCCTTTTTCCAATTTCAGAAAAGTATTCTCAAGCTCGTCGGGGGGCGGTTTCTAGCCTGCGATACCTCATCCAGTCACGGCCGATGTCTCCGAAATCGTCGTTAAAAAACAGGCACGCAGCTATCGTTAACCAGCAACCCCCAGAACCATAACCTTCTGAATAAAACGGGATTTTCCTCAACCTTATATCAGGATAACTGGGTTTACAAAATGAGAAGGGGCCGCCATCGGAGGTAACCGACCTGGACGTGATCCAAGCCATTCTGGTGCATCTGAAGCAACCTGCACCGCGCCGGCAAACCTCGCTTCAAGCGGCTCAAAACGAGCCCTTTACCCCTAACTGACGGTTGATATCACGGCGATGAATTTTTCCCTGCGCCGACAGTAAACACCATGGGGTAATCGCCCTTCAGGACGTCAACCGGAAGCTGCAAGCTCTGGCTGGGTTTAACCACGACTTGCAATACGGCTTCACTCTTTGCTGAAACAAAAGCCATCCAATCTGTTTCGATACTTTGTCTACTGGCCGAACATTCCTGTTAAAATTTCTATTCTCCTTGTAGGAACGGTTACACTCGGAATCAAACTTGATTGATAGGTCTCACTCGGCAGTGAATTTACGCCACAACTAATAATTAGAGAAAACAAAATATGTCTACCGAATTGTTAATGCTTCTAAACAGCACGATCTTGTTTTTTGTCATCATAATCGCGCAAGCGTTAGTCGCAATTGGCCAAAACGGATTGTCCGCACAAGCAGGCAGCCGCGATAATCTGACTGAGCCCACAGTCCTGCGCAAGCGCTTACAACGACTAACTGCGAATTTGCAGGAAAACCTGGTGATGTTTGGGATTGTCGTGCTTATTGCTCATGCAGCTGGCGTGTCCAATGATCAAACCGCTCTTGGTGCGAGTCTGTTTTTCTATGCTCGGGTTGCTCATGCTGTGGTATACGCATTTGGATGGCCTTGGATCAGGCCACTCTGCTGGTTCGTGTCATGTGTAGGCTTAGCAATGATCGTGCTGCAACTTTTTTAGTTATCGGTGTTAGCGGGAAAAATTGAAATTGAGGTTCGTGGGAGAAGGTTTTCAGGGAAACGCTGACTCAGGAAGCCGGTTGAATGCTGCTGCTAAATAAGCAGTATCCTAGAGTTGTCTGGATAGCCGCAGGTTCTCAGGCGCCGAACCCTCTTTAGTCGCCTCTAGATAAGGCCGTTCGCCTTTAATTGTAACCCGGTGACCTTTTCTTTCCTCAGGCCAGTAATCCCACATCGCAAAATGGTGAGTACAGCGATTGTCCCAGAGAGCAATTGCGTTTGGACTCCAATTGAACCTGACTTGAAACTCGGGCCGTTGCTGATGTTGGTAAAGCATTGTCAGCAACGCGTCGCTTTCTTGTTTTGAGAGGCCTTCGATGCGGGTCGTAAAACTCGGATTCACATAAAGTGCACGACGTTTAGATTCCGGATGGGTTCGTATCATGGGGTGCAGTGCGCGTGGATAGACTTTGTCTTCATCCGCTGCCCCTCTATCGGCATACCGGCCACGGTAAATGTGTTCAGATTCGTGATGGGCTTTAAGCGTCAGTAGAAACGCTTTCATAGTTTCCGACAAGGTTTCATATGCTGCGTACATCGACGCGAATAGCGTGTCCCCGCCAGTTTTAGGCAAGAGGTGCAGTTGTAATATGGTCGCTAACGGAGGTTCTTCATCGCAGGAAACATCGGTATGCCAGCCGTTACCGTTGGCGATTTTCGAGTCTTTGTGAGCATGGATAACAAAAATTTCGTCTTGTTCAGCGAGTGTCGGTGCAGCAGGGTGAGTATGAAGAGGACCAAAGCGCTTAGCGAATGCCACTTGATCCGCAGGGGCCATTGCGTCCTGGTCGCGAAAGAACAGAACGCTGTGCTCAGTAAAGGCATCGCTTAAACCGTCGAACTGACGATCCGTGAGGCGACAGAGATCTAAGCCCGATACTTCGGCCCCGATGATTGGCGTCAGTGGTTGAACCTTCATAGCAGAACATATCCTACAATAAGAGACGACAGGGCTAGTCTAACAGGGTTTTAACCTCGCAAAAATGTAGCAAGCTGCACAATGCGAAGGCTTTTGCACCCTGTGACAGTTGATGTTGAAGGGTGCGCGGAGCGGTTCAAGCGTGTTATCACTATTGATATTTCAGTAACCAGAAAGTGTTTTATTTTCTTGGCAGGGGTTACTGCTGTCCATTTACTTTGGAGTAATTTTTTGGAATTGATCCTATTCACGGACTAAACAGATCCTTTGAGTTTTATAGTGTGATTTCTACGAGTGTGATATATCCACCACTCAGTCACCAATGTTGTTGTCGGGAGAGCAAGGCCTCATGCCAATAAGAAGTTGCTTGCAACCTCTAAAGTCGAGACGCTGGATAACAAGATAAAGAAGGGGCCTGAAAAATACCGCATCGACCCTTCATAGGAATCAGGGGGAAAGAAAAATGGAGCAATAACACCGGTTATCGCTGTCAATTGAGTCGCATTCCGAGTTTTCAGTACGCGCGGTACCAAATAGATGACGTGATTGCCCGTTCTTGAATAGTTGCAGGCGCCATGGGCACAGTGCCTAATTTGACAGCATCAAAAGTTGACCATCTTGGTGTTGGTATTTCCAATACGCGAACGTAATAGAAAGCCGACTGATCTGATTGAAATTCAGGGTCTTTCCAAAAAGCTAAAATGGACGTGCCGCCAATTGTGTTTGTGTAGCTAGGCTTACTAACGTCTACCGTATTTCCTACATCTGGAAACTTAGCTGTTACGGTGTTTGCTATGCGCTGGTCAGCGACAGCAACATCGAATACCTTCTCTTGACTAACGCCCGCGTCATCAACCCAGCCCTTAACAATCTGTGCTCTATCGAGGTTAGCCCCGCTTGGGTCCTTCCACGCCATTAGGTAAAAACCAGGTGATTTGTTGCCAGAAGTGGGCTTCAGTTCACTTCCCATAGTTACGCCATCGGCGTAGGCATGAACGATGGCGTCCTTGGCTTCAAACTGTTGTTCTGAAAAGCTGTGACCAGCAAAAAAACGTACCTTGATTCTAGGGCCGGACGTCGCATAGGTTTCTTTGCGCTGTAGGGCGTCGAATATCGATTCACGCGTGTTCTCCTCGGCCCAGACACCGGCCAGGCCACCAGAGCCCCAGCTAGTGACTGGGTTCATTCCTTCTGGTAAGAACAATGCTTCATCGGTGCGAAGCCCAGCACTGCCGTCTAACATTGGTAACTTACCCGTGTAGTTGGCTTCATCTGAGGGCGAACTGGCGTTATGGCTGTCGCTGGAGCCAATCACACCATAGGCAAAGGGATTAAATCCTTCTGCGTGCTGCAGTTCTAAACCAACTCTCAGCGCGTCTCGCAGGTACCCCCCTTTAATCGTTTCTAACGTTGCTTCGCCGACAAACAGGGAATCTTTCAGGATTTCAAAATTTGCGTGCTCATCAAGGCTAGACAATAGAGGGTGGGTCTCGGAGCTCCCCTTTATTTGTAGTATCTCCGTTAGTGGTTCATAAGTACTACGCATCTCAGCATAGGCTGAATCAATTGGCTCACCTTCCGAGTTGCGAGGCGCGTACATATTTCCCCGGCTAAGATTGCCGTTATGCGGTATCGCCATCGCGACATTCCCCAATCGGTTCTGCTCTTCTAAAAACTGCCACAAATCTTCCGGACGATTGCTGTCAAGCTTGCTGAAAGGTCGATCGGAAACGTTGTTATCGCGGTAGATCACATTCCTGTGCATATGCACAGTGACGTCTCCGACATCTCCAGACCACTCGTAGCCAATAAATGAGGTAAAGACACCAGGTTGGTTGTGACGCTCGGCGGCATCAATTGTTTCTTGCCAGGCAGACCGATTAATTACTCGATTAACCGCCTCACCGTTTGGGCTGAAACCGTGTTCTTGAATGGCCCGGGCCGTTTCCAACCATGCCAGAGTGATTTCCCAAACTCGACCGTTTATTAACAGTTCAGACAGCGGATCGCGAGTCGTAGGCAGATCTAAGCCGGCCAGGCGGGCCTGGCCCAAATACTCAGCGTGGTCTGTAACGGCAACGAAATCCAACGGCTGGGAAATCTCTATGGAATAGCCGGCACCATGTGAGATCTTCTGACCTTTCGCGAATCGATAGACATCTTCCGGTCGCGTTCGTACTCCCATGATGTAGGCATCAGTTGATAGCTCGGTATGAATATGTAGATCACCGAACAATGTCTGTCGTTCCGCCACCCGTGGTGAGGCGCTCTGCTGGGTCTTCTGAACAGTCCGGTCGGCGACCTTTGGCGTCAGTGATGGATCGTCCAACCTGGAACATGCCACACAGTGACTTAGGACTACACAGACCAAAGCGTCCCTATTAAAAAGCTTGGATAACCAAAACAACGATCTTTGGTCTTTATCGATATTTCCGAATCCGTAGCGAGTAAATAATTGGCGTGCCATAAAAAAAATTGCCGGTCGTGGCGCCAGAGTTATGGTCTCGTCGAGAATTGTCATTAATCTAGCCGCTGTAATGCGATTCATCATGGTGACATTGTGAACTGACATTGTGAACTGACATTGTCACTGATATCTGTAGTGCCTGGAAGGCGCCCACCTAGGATGACTGCATGTACAACAAACGTGTACAGCGCCCTAACTGATGGTTGATACCACGGCGATGAGTTTCTCCCTGCGCCAACAGTAAACAGCATAGGATAAACGCCCTTCAGGACGTCAGCCGCAAAATGGGTCGCAAATCGTGGCGCGATCGAAATCGTTATCCAGGCAATGGACTTGTACCGCGGTGGCGGATTCATGAGTAGCAATCCACTCTCGCGAGGCTACGTTGGCCAAGTCGCCTTAGGTATTTATCCACAGAGCTAAATGGCATACTCGCTATAGGCAAGACACTCAAATTCGATATCGATACCTGTTTTTATACCTGGGGAAATCAAATGCATGTAGGCCTATCAGTTATTTTTCAAAACCCGGGAGAGACCAAACCCGACCGCGATATTTACGCCGAAGAACTTGTTTTAGCGAAACAAGCTGAGCCGCTGGGTTTCGATTCAATATGGAGTGTCGAGCACCACTTCACCGACTACACAATGTGCCCCAACGTCTTCCAGTTCCTTACCTATATGGCCGGGTGTACCGAAAAAATCCAACTCGGCTCAATGGTCGCTGTACTACCATGGCATGATCCTTTGAGAGTCGCAGAGCAAGTGGCAATGCTAGATGTGCTGTCAAACGGGCGTACTGTCTTAGGCATGGGTCGTGGCACCGGCCGCATTGAGTTCGAAGGGTTTCGCGTCGCCATGCCCGAAGCACGTGGACGATTCGCTGAAACAGCAGAGATGCTGTTGAACGGTCTGGAACAAGGCTTCTGCGAATACGACGGAGAATATGTTAAGCAACCGCGTGTCGATCTTCGGCCCCGGCCCTATAAATCGTTTAAGGGCCGCACCTATGCGGCTGCCATATCTACAGAATCAGCAGAGATCATGGCAAAAATGGGCGTCGGTATTCTCATCGTGCCTCAGAAGCCGTGGCCAGTTGTACAAAAAGAACTGAGCCAGTACCGCTCAACCTTCTTTGCCGCAACTGGCGAACAGGCACCGGGGCCTTACTGTGCAGGCTGGATGTTCATCGACGACTCGGCGGATCGTGCGGAAGAAATGGCTCGGCGCTACATCGGCGCTTACTGGGATTCCGTCATCGATCATTATGAATTCAACAAGGACCACCTGAAAAACACAGCGGGCTACGAGTTTCACGGCGAGATGTATGATCGGCTGAACGCGCCCGGTGGCATGCAAAAAATGACGGACTTCTATGTTGACCTGCAGATATGGGGCACCCCAGATCAAGTGTTCGACAAAGTGCAGACTATGCGAGAAAACACCCTTGCCGACGGCTTTATGGCAGTGTGCTCCTACGGAGGCATGCCCCATGACGAAGCCAATCGCAACATGCAGCAGTTTGCAAAGGACGTTATGCCCGAACTCAAAAAATTGACGCCCGTAGAAGCGCCTTTAGAGCAAACAGCTTAGTCCATTTGTTTAAAAGGGTTTGGTAAGGATTGGTCCACGTCTTCTGCGGGTGAAACACCTTTAGGTGTGCCGACTACAAATGGCCAATGATGGGATCCACTTCATAATAACCAGGAGAAATGCTACGAGTTACACATCTTTTTCAATCCTTCGTCCAGGTAGAGCCTATGATCGTATAAAAATGGGTTCAGATGAGTGGAACGCGTTGATGGCTAGACAACAGTCCATCATTGCCGACGGCAAAGGAGAAACAGTAGTTGGAGGATGGGCTGCAGGAATCGGAAAATTCGTAAATGTCATTACTTATCCGGATGTCGATTGTTCGACCGGTGTGATTGCACGACTGTTCGCAGAGCAATTGGGCGAAGTTGAATCTTCGGGTCCCTTCGTTCCGATTGACGATTGGATGAGCAAGGTTTCTGGGTAACTTCCGAAGACAACCTGTCCTGAAAAGCAACAAGGGGGAGAGCCCGCTCTCTCCCAATGCTCCCAAGCAACGGCAGTACAACCGCTGATCGCCCGTAAACGGCAATGCTTTCTGCTGCTTCAATCTTAAATCACGGCCTTACGGATAATGCTACCCCCCGTCTAACGTACGCTAAAACCCATCTCCTGCAGGGTTCTGGCTGGCGCCTGGAAGTTAGGTCACATTCCGTTACATTAGTGCACATTGGCATCAACCCCCGTTTACAAGACCCCCTTACAATCTCCTCCCATAAACCAAATATGTAAAAAGGGTGAACAACATGTACAAGACTATCCTGGCTTTCCTGCTTATCGCACTGACCACCGGTTGTTCTACTTATAGCGGCACACAATCTACCGCTGAAATGGAATTCTGCTGGGAAAGAGGCATGAACTTTCAATGGATTGAAGAGTTTGACGCGGGTTGCGTTGACCCGACTGCCCAGTCTACAGCAACGCGAATTTCTAAAATAAAGTGGTTAGAAAAGAACCTGGGCACATTGGCCGGACAAGCTTCACATAAAAGCACAAGAAACATATAAGGCAATGCCCCTTATGAATGGACTTTGTCACAACCTTACCCGGAAGCAAGGCTTTGCTAGATCGTTGATGGCGGTCGCTCACTTTCGGGAATTAGAATGGCCATTGGGGCCTGCCCTTGTTTTGACGCCAGATGCTCCGTTGAAACAGACCGTTCGTCCTGAATGGGTTTATAAAGTAGAAATAAAATTCTAAGTTTGAGAAATGAAATTAGAAAACCTTTGCTCACACTTATTATATTTTCCGGTGTACGCGGGTACAGCGATTGATCCTGGAGTTATGCGGCAGTTGTTCAGGGACATACTTCAGTTCAATGTAACCTTCGCTTGATGTATGGCGATGGCGGAAATGTTTGTGGAGGCGGTAGAATGGAGTTGATATGAATAAAATGACGATCGTCGCCATGATAGTCTTTTTGTCCACAGCCTATTATGTTGCGGATCGCTTGCTGGGGGCCAAGCAATCTTCTGCAGTCTTTCAGGCAGGCATTAGGGTCGATGCTAAGCAAAAGCTGGCTTCGGAGCCCGTCTCCATGCTTCCTAAGCAACCGAACCCCGCTGCTAAAGGCGCGGTTCAGGCGTGGTCTTTTCCATCCGAAAACAATAAAACGCCCATTATCTCCAGCTATACCCGAGATATACCCAATGCTGTTTTGTTAGAGATTACTCAGCTTCGCTCTAACAGTTGGAAAGTAGGAGATCATATTGAGTTTTACGTGCCACAAATTGACTACACACTCACCTCGACAATCGAAGAAAGGGAAGAACACGCAGGTGGTATCGTCACTTTGAAGTCATACCCAGATGAGACCATACTAAACAATGTGCTCGTAACCTTGGGTCAGAAAAACACCTTTGTTAATTTGTTCACGCCCTCAGGAGAGTATGAGCTAGTGGGCAACCTTGAGTACGGGTGGTTGATTCCATCAGCAGCAATCGGTTCAAGAAACTCAGGTCTTGATGCTGAAGATTCCAACGCAGAGCCAATCTATGTAGATGAACCGGTTCTCAAAGAACCTCAGCCAATGATATGAGAAGCGTAATCCGGCAAGTCATATTTATAGCAACCTTGTTGATGTTGCCACGTATCGTCGTTGCTGAATTGTCCCTCATGTGTCCATGTAACGTCCAAAGCGCGGGTCTTACGGCTATAACCATCACCGCGGGTATCTCCAATAGTGAGATTACCACCAGCGGTGATCTTCGAATGCTGCTCGGGACCAGTCCTGAATTACCAATCAAAACGCGTTGGATTAACGCGTACGCGTATTATCCAGGAGCGCTGAACTCCGGAGAGGAATATCCCCAAGGCACCAATATTACAACCGCATTTGAACTTCCCACCGAACTTAGCGATCAGGATACCGCAATCTTTGTTCTCGATTTGCAAGAGTTAGTTGACGATCAATGGATCACTCGAGACTCAGTACGCTTGGATCCCGGATTGGAATTTCCTAAACCCGAACTGGGTGGAGAGAGTGTCAGCGGCGCCTTCGGGCCGGCTATACACTTCGCAGGGACACCTAGCCTCGAGCTTCTTGAAAATGGCCAGGCTACAGTTCGCATCCCAAGCATTGTAAATACCAGTCAAGAAGAAATTATCATAGCCACTGTAAATATTGGCCACTTTACATCAGGAGAGTTTTGGGGTCAGTCCTCCTGGTTCGGTGCAAAATTTGACGTCATGCTCGCCATTCCAGGTATGTCCTCGATTGATAATGTAGCAATCACCGGCGAATACACTGCACCAACTTTAGACTCCCCATTCACGCACATTTGGTTAAGAGCAGGGACAGGGAATAGTATCGTTGTTTGGCAGACTATCGAAACAAGGAATGGTGAGCCAATGCCAAGCCGTAACCTATCAGCTACGTCAATAGATTTTATTGCGGACTCGGACGGCGACGGCGTTAGCGATTACAACGAATCTGTAGCAGGCACCGATCCGTTCGATAATGAGAGCCTTACAGATAATCTGACCTTGGATGTCATGGTGCTTTACACGCCTGGGGTTGCTCAGTTGTATTTAAATGAGCCGCTCGCAAGAATCATTCAGGAACTAGAATGGGCGAATCAGGCCTTCCGTAATAGCGGTATTGATGCAAAATTGAGGCTGGTAGGTCTCCAGGAAACTAACTACACAAAGTCATTAGACACGTTAACGGCAATGAGAGACTTAAAGGCACAAGCTGGGGTATTTGATGGTATCGACAGTGCCAGAGAAAGTGCCGGTGCTGATCTGGTTGTCCTTTTTATAGAGGATGAACCAGAAGATGGAATTTGTGGGTACGCGATTCGAGCAGCGGATAACAAGGAAGGCGACTTTGGTTTTACCGATAGATCAGACGTAGTCGCAGTTGTAGCAGCAGATTGTGGAGCTTCTATACTGGCTCATGAGCTTGGCCATAATTTTGGGCTTGGTCATTCGGTTCGCGAGGAATCTGACGAGGGGACTTATGTGTGGTCCCGTGGCCACGGCGTCGATAATGACTTCGTAACAATTATGGCTTTTCAAGAGGACTACAACACAAGCGGCCCGGACCTCCAGTTCTTTTCGACGCCCACAAGACAATGCGGATCTAGTCCATGTGGAGTCGATAGATTGGATCAGAACCTAGGGGCTGATGCCGCCCTGAGCATTCGGACAACAATGTTCCAGGTGGCAGCATTGTCTGGCCGCCCGCCGGATATCGATGCTGACGGTATTATCAATTTTGAAGATAGCGATGACGACAATGATGGTGTTGCCGATGGAGAGGATGCTTTCCCTCTTGATTCCAGTGAATCGGTCGACACAGATAATGATGGTGTTGGTAACAACGTAGATTCAGACGACGACGGAGACGGAGTTCTTGATCATCTGGATCCGTTTCCGCTTGACGCCACTAGGACCGGCCAAGATAGTAGCAATTCCTATCTTGGCCGGTCCTACCATATGACCAATACCCAAAGTCCAAACCTGTCGGAAACCCAGATCATCAATTCTTCAGGTTCTGCTCAGGCGTTCACAGGGACTCTCTACCATAAAAGCGGCGTTCAACTGGGCGCTGCTAATGTCGCGCTCCATGCAGGAACCATTAATTCACAGGGACGGGTGATTTTATCCGCTACTGACCTGCAGACATTATTCGACGTTGAGCCATGGACAGGCCCGGCCATTTTGGATATCCAGGGTACGATGGAGTTTGATGTGAT
>Ga0233435_1001386_pt1 | contig 23452 bp, 20 predicted proteins | sample SI_122_August201_3_FD_182735 | JGI IMG/M metagenome (GOLD analysis project Ga0233435, IMG submission 182735) | Seawater microbial communities from Saanich Inlet, British Columbia, Canada - SI_122_August2016_135_MG | ecosystem: Environmental > Aquatic > Marine > Inlet | place: Canada: British...
AGTAGTTTCAGATAATCAAGAACATCAAGCAGAAAAACAATGATTATTTGTATTTACACAATGAAAAGACTGACAAGCTAGTATTATGAATAAAAAGGATTTTAAAGCTAAGGTGTTTTAGCGAAAAATATATTTTTAACTAAATATTTTGCTTTTTATCTATAATGTGATATAATTTACTTATATATAAGTAAATTATATCATATTTAGTGTTTATTAATAAGTAAAAATGTATAAAAATTTAATTCTAGATAATCAAGATCTTATAAAAAATATAAAAACTATAAAAAGAGATTATGAGTTTTATAATGATATTTTATCTTTACATAAAATAGTTAGTTTTGTTTGAGCTAGGAGAACTTGAAAGACTTTTTTAATGATAGATTTTGTTAAACAGTTAATAAAAGAAAAAAAAATAGAATTAGAACAAGTAGTTTTTATAGATTTTTCTTTGTATTCAAATCAAAAATTAGATCCAAGAGAAATAATTCTTGATTATAAAGAACTTTTTTTAGATAAAGAGCCATTTTTTATTTTTGATGAGATACAAGATATTTCAAATTTTAAAGAATTTGTATTATATTTATATAATTTTTGATATAAAATATTTATTAGTTGAAGTAATTCTAAATTATTATCTAGTGAATTAACTACTCATTTTAGAGGTAGAGTATTTCAATATAATGTATTACCTTTAACATTTTTAGAGGCTTTAAGGTTTAAACAAATATCTTATAAAAATAATTTTTCTAGTATAGAACAAGCAAAGGTAAATACAGTTTTAAATGATATTTTAGAATTTTGATCTTTTCCTGAAATTGTATTATCAGAGAATAGATTATTTAAGATAGATAATTTAAAAACATATTTAGATATATTGATTTATAAAGATTTACTTGAAAGATATAAGATAGATAATGAAGTATCTTTAAAATACTTAATAAAAAGTCTTACATTATGATTTACAAAACAGGTAAATATAAATAAAATATATAATGAACTTAAATCTAAAAATATAAAGGTTTGAAAAACAACTTTATATGAATATTATGAGTATATTAAAAATATATTTTATATATTTGAGCTAGAGAATTATTATAACCCAAAATGATCAAAAGAATCATTTTTATATAATATTTGATTTAACAAAATATTATTAAATAAAGTGAATTTGTGACAATCTTTTGAAAATTTAATATTTTTAGAATTGAAAAAAAAGTATGAAAAAGTTTTTTTCAAAAAAAATTGATTAGAAATAGATTTTTATATTGAAGAGAATGATTTGAATGTACAAGCATGTTATGAATTAGATAATTCAAATTTAAAAAGAGAGATTAATCCATTAAAAAAATCATATAACAATATTTTGGTTTATTATAAAAAAGAAGAATGATTACAAATTCCAGATAATATTAAATTATTAAGTTTTTTAGAATTTATAGAAGAGCAAAAGAAATAGAAATATTTCTTTTTTTTATATAATTTTAATCTATATTAAAAAATGGCAATTTAAAGCTTTTTGTTTGACATAAAATGTTTTAGGAATAGAATATAAATGCCAAAATACAATAACATAGAATATACTTATTTTTAGATACATAAAACAATTGAGGGCAACATAAGTTGTCGCTCTTAGTTATTTTATGTATCTATGAGTATTGTGTTTTGGCGAACATCAGATGGCTTGTGTTGCCCTTTTTTGTTCGTCAAAATATTAGAGTAATTACATTTATTGAAATAAAGGAGTTTTTTCAGACTTTATTGTACTTTGGTAATAATATTTTATATTATTACCTTTTTTTACTATTTATAAATAAAAAAGTTATGAATATAACAAAATTAAACTTTACAGATAAAGAGTATAGTAGTTTAGTAAACAGTTATTTAAAAATACTAATTTATGCTGTAAATATAGATAATTCTATTGATAGAAAGGAGATAAGTGTATTATTCTCCTTATTTACAAGGACAGAAATAGAGTGAGATAATTCATTTTTTATAAAACTGAATTATTTTAAAAAGTTACACAGTTTGAATAGTGATTTTATTCATATAGATGAATGACATTTTGATTATTTAAGAGTTTTAGAATTAGAAAATTTAATATTTTATGAGTGAGAAAAATCACTCCATCTTATATTATCATATTTATCTAAACATAAAAAAGATAAATTAAGTTTTAATGATAAAATGGAAAAATTAGATAATTATTTAGAAATAATAAAAGAAATAATTGAATCTAAAAGAAAGCAATTGTGAGATAACTATGTTGAAGTTTTTTATTTTTGAATTTTGTTTTATGTTGAAATAATTGCTATGCAGACATGAAAATTTTTATGAAAAAAAATTGTTGAAGAAGAAAAAAAGTATATTGAAAGAATAAAAGATACTTTAGATATAAAAGATAAAGAAATAAAAAATTCCTTAATTGAAAAATTAAGAACACCTATTTTAGATATTTAATAAAATAATTATGAGAAATAAAATCAAATCAGTATTAAATATTATTGTAATATTATTTATAGTTTTTGCTTTAAATAGTTGTTTTAAAAGTTGAGATAATAATAGTGGAGAAACTGATATTAGTGTAAAAGAAAATAAATTAACAATATATTGAAGTATATGTGAATGAGAACAATTGAATGAAAATTGTAAAGATAGAAAACAAAAAGATAATATAGATAATATTTTACAAATAAATGAAACTGTATGTAATTTAAGTTGAAATATAAATGAATCAGAATATTTTGATATATTTGAAGATTATAATCAATCAACAGATAATATATCAGATTTTAAATTTAAAGATGAAGATAATATTAAAACAATATCATTTAATATAGAAAAATGAAAAAATGTTGAAGATTTAAAAAAATGAAGAGATGTAAATATTATGTTTGATTTAACTTATTTTGCATTAGAAAATGAAATAGAAAATGATGTATTATCTAATAGATATAAAATATTAAAAAATATAATATCAAAATGAATATGAGATTTTAAAATAGAATATTGAGACAAAATAAATATTTTTTATTTATGAACATCTGATTATTGACTTAAAAGTGAATGACATAAAAATTATGCTATTGTAGATAGAAATAATTTTGTATTAAAAAAACAATGAAGTAATTTAAGTTGAAAATATAATATTAGTTATATTTGTGATAAAAATAAAAGAAAAAAAAGATTAACAATGTATTATAATTCCCAACCAAAGAAAAGTTTGAATTGAAAGAATAAAGAATCTGATGATAATTATTATGTATCAGATTTAAAGTCATTAGAAGAAGAAGTAATAAAAGTAATTAAAGCCAAATATAATAGTTGAGAGTTTAATAAATGAACATATTTATTAGAAAGTTTAGATAAAAATAAAGATTTTATAAATGGAGCTGATAGTCTTAATATTCTTATTTCAGACATGTTTTTCCAACTTCACCCTGATATGAGAATAAATAAAAATATTGAGTGATCTGAATTTGATTTTACTCAAGATAATATTATGAAATTATGAAAATATAAAGATTATTCAGCTTTATATTATAATGATATACCTGAATATATGATAAATAAATGTACTAATAATGAAGAATTATATTTAATATGAATTGAATTATCAGATAATTTGGATTTAAAAAATAAAATGAAAACTTATTATAAAGATAAGTTATTTAAATGATGTAGAGTTTATTTTAATTAATAATATTTATTTTATGTATAATAAAAAAGAATTAGTTGAAAAAATAACATCTAATTACTGAACTTTTATAAAGTTATTTTTTACAAAAAATTGAAAAACTATTAAAAGTCAAACAGAATTATCTAAAGATTTATTTGAAAAAGAATTTTGAAATGAAGTTAATAAATATAATGAAAAAACAGAAAAATTTAATAAATATATGACTGTCAAGGAAAACGAGTTAAATAGAATTGAAGATATAAAAAGAAGTGAAAAAGAAAAACTTGATATTATTCTAGAAAAAGTAAATAAAAATCTAAAATTATTAGAAGATGAAAATGTTAAGTTAGAGGAAATAAACTTAGACTTGAATGAGTATAAAAATGTATTATTAAACTTTGCAGATAGATTTAATAATAATACATCAAAAATAGATGAATTAATAGAATGAATATTAAAATATGAGAATCATATTAAAGAAGATTTAGATGAAAAATTAATAAAAATTAAACAAGATTTAAAGATATTTTTTGATGAAGAGAAAGAAAAAATTGTAAAATTTTTAGAAGAAAAATCAAAAAATGTTATTGATGATAAATATAATATTGAAAATTTAAAGTTAAATGAAGAAAAAAGAGAAGTATTTCATTTTGATTTAGGAATTATAATTAAATATAGCTTATTACTTATATGGGCTTTATGAATATCAGTAATAGATTTTTTATTAGTACAACAAATTGTAAAAGAAGAATTTGATTTATGACGTTGAGCAGCTCAATCATATATAATATTGGTTAATTATGTTATACCATTTATTCCATCATTTATTTTGATATTTTGAGAATTTTTAGCATTAAAATATCTAAAAACTCATAAACTTTTAATTAAAAGTGTACATTTTTTTAGTTTTATTTTAATATTTATAATATTATCCACAGTGTTTTTTACTTTTGATAATTATAATTTTGTATTAATTGAAAGTTTTAGTATGTATGATTTATTAGTTAGAATAGCTATATTTGTTATTGCTATACCAATTACTGTAACTATATTAAGTAAATTTTTTAAAACACATGAATTTATAGATTATATTAGACACTTTTTTCTTCCTATCAGTTTTGTATTCTTATGATTAAAATATTTCTTTGAACATTTTATATTAAAAGATAGGAAAAATAAATTATTAAAAGAAAGTTATGAATTTAAGGTTGATCTATCTGATTTGGATTCAATTAATAAAAAAGAACATAAATTAGATGATATATTTATTATTCCAAGAACTTTTCATGATGATTTAAATCAAGTTTCAGTAAAAACAGAAAAAGCATTATCAAATATTAAAGATTTACAAGCATTTTTGAAAAGAGATATTTGAGAAAATAATGTTAAAAAAATATGATTTTTGTGAAGACTATTTTGATGAAATAGTTATGATAATATTAATAATCAAAATATAATTTCAATATTAGATTGAAAAATAGAAAGATTAAGAAATAGTATACAAGATATTTGAAAAGATATGGAAGAACATTGAAAAATAATAGATAAAAAATATGAACAGGATATTGAAAATATCTATAATGGTATTAATTTGATAAAAAGTAATAGAAAAGTTTATAAAAAACAGTATGAAGATAATAAACAAATAGTTGAAGAAGCAATAGATGAAGCTTTATTTTCTTTAAAATAAAATTATGAAAGAAAAAGTATCAATTTGGGATTTAGATGAAGATTTAGAATTATTAAAAGAACAACAAGAAGAAAAATATATATTAAAAAAAGATAAAAAATGATTTTTAAATAGTTTTTCAAAAAATAATAATTGAGATATTAGTAGAGAAAGAATATCTTGAAATAAATTTTTAAAAAATACATCTTGAGTTAATAAAAACTTGTGAAAATCAGGAACAAAAATAGAAACACAAAATAATTGATGAGGTAATGAATGATGAAGAAAAAATAATTTTTGGAAATATTTATTATGGTTTTTATTATTATTGCTTTTATGGATTTTTTTATGGTATTTATTTTGATATTTAAATCAAGATAATCAAAAAAGTATAATTAATAATAAAATTGATAATACAAAATGAATAGTCTCTGATAAAAATATTGAAAAATATAAGAATAATCCAAATAATCAAATAACCCCAATTTGAGATATAGATAATGATGGAGAAAAAGATTACATAGTTATTTCAGATAATGAAATAAAGGATAGTATAATTGATAATTATATTTTTCCTGTTCCAATAAAGCCAGAAACAAATATTAATTGTTTAGATGAAAAGTATACAAAAGATTGGTATAAAAATATTATATGATATACAGAGAAAGTGGAAAATTATGTATTAGAGAATTCTTTATCTCAAGTAGAAGTTGCAATTATAGATTCTTGAATTATTGAGCATGTTAAATTTAAAAATAATATTCATAAAACTGATTTAAATACTAATAAAGATACAGATTGACATTGAACTTCAGTTGCATGAGTAGTAAATTTAATTAATCCTAATGCTAAATTAGTTTCAATAAAATCAACAAATTTAAATTGAAAATTTTCTTCAGTTGATGTAATTAAATCATTAAATGATGCAATAGAAAAAGATGTTGATATAATTAATTTGAGTTTTTGATGAATTCATTCTAAAAATAAAATAATTGAATGATTGATAGAAAAAGCTAATAATAATTGAATAATTGTTGTTGCTGCAGCTTGAAATGATTGATTAAAAATTGAAAATTTTTATCCAGCAAATTATAATGGAGTTTTAAATATATGATCAAATTGACCGAATTATATGTTATCAGAATTCTCTAATTATGGTACAAATATTGATTTATTATCTCCATGAGAATGTATTTATACTACTGATTTAGATAATAAATATACAAAAATAAATTGAACTAGTTTTTCAAGTCCAATGTTAGCATGAATATTATCACTTTATATTGATAAATATAAAACTACTGATAATATGATAGATAAATTATTGGAAACATCAATAATAAAGGAATCTTATATGATTCCAAATGTTGAGAAATTTTTATGACTAGATAGTGCAGAAGAAATCTGTAGTAACAATAATCTCGAAGAACTAGAAAAAGAAATAGAACAAAAAAATGAAGAGATAGTAGTGATTAAAGAGTTAATAAAATTAAAAGAAAATATTGATGAATTTAATAAGAACACAAATGAAGATAATTTAGAAAATAATTTTAATAATCTTAAGAATAATGATATATTTTTAGATAATGATGTTATTAAGAAAAGAAAAGAAAATGATAAGTGATTGAAAAATATTTATAATGAGTTAACAAATTTATTTTGAAAAAAATCTACATATTTATCAACAGGAAAATCTCTAGGGATAGAAGTTAATGATAAAGATATGAGTGTAGTTATACCAAGTGATTCTGAGTTTCCAATAAAAAATACAAAAATTTATTTAACAAGGAATGCTATGCAAAAAAGAATGGAGTTTAAAATTTATCAATGAAATAATGAATTAACAGCTGAAAATGAATATTTATGAGAGTTTATTATACCAAATTTAACTCAAATTAAGGAAATTTGAAAAAGAGTAGAGGTTACATTTGATATAGAGAAAGATTGAAAAATTAATTTTGTTGCAAAGGATATTTTATTTCCAGAAACAATGATAGACGGTTATCTTGATACAGAGAAAGATATCTTGATTAATTCAAATAATAACTTAGATATAATTAATAATAAATTCAAAGAAATAGATAAAAAAATTAATATTTTATTAAAATAACTAATTAATTATGATTAAAAAATATGTATTGTTCATTTTATTATTTATATTTACTATAATTATTAGTAGTTGTTCATGACAACCAGAAAATACGAATGATTCTTATGATAGAATAATTGATATAGAAGATAGTAAGCAAAATTTAATAAATAAAGAAGATGTTGAAAAAACTATTATAAAAACTTATAAAGTATTAAAAGTAATTGATTGAGATACGGTTGATATAAATTATAATTGAAAAAGTACAAGACTTAGATTGATTTGAATAGATAGTCCAGAAAGTACTACATTGAGAAATGGTTCAATAGAATGTTATTGAAAAGAAGCATCAGATTATTTAAGAAATATTTTAAACTGAAAAAATGTAAGTATTGAACTTGATGAGACTCAGTGAAATAATGATAAATATGGAAGGTTATTAGCTTATATATTTTTAGAATGAGAAAATTTAAATAATAAAATAATTTTAGATTGATATGCTAAAGAGTATACATATAATAAGCCATATAAATATATTGATTTATTTAAAAAATCTGAAAAAATTGCAAAAGAAAATAACATATGATTGTGGTGAAAATGTATTTGAAATGAAATAATACCTATAGGCGGTAATATAGATTGTAATATTAAATGAAATATTTCATATACATCAAAAGAAAAAATTTATCACCTACCATGATGTCCAGATTATAATAGAACAAAAATAAATATATCTAAATGAGAAAATTTTTTTTGTTCAGAAAAAGAGGCTATTAAAGCAGGTTGGAGAATAGCGAAAAATTGTTATTAGTTTAAATTTTAATTAAATATATTATGAAAAAAATAATTTTATTGTTTGTTTGAGTATTAGGGGTATTATTAAGTTGAATAACAGAAGCAAAATATTGAGCATTAGTGAAACATGAACCAACAATGTTTTTAAATTTTATTACATTTATCTTTTTTTTAGGTATAAGTTTATTTGTATCAACATTTTTGAGTAAAATTGAATATAGAGCAGAGTTATCAGTTATAATTTCTTTAATATTTTGATATATATTATTAATATATTGATTATATGAAAATTATTATATTTTATGAATATGTTATATTTTATCATTATTGTGAATGGTGAGTCGTTTCGATGCACCCAAATGAGATAGAAATTTAGAATTTAAATGAAATGAATTTTTTGTATATATAATAGGATGATTTATTTCAACTTACATAATTTTTCAGATATAAAGTAACTTAGTGATACTAGGTTAATTTATAGAGTTAGGTTATATATAAAATATTCATACTAAAGAAAAAAATATCAAAGAAAAACATTAATCAATTTTGTATATTTCCAAAAAATAATAAAATATAATAATTACTTACTCAATAACCTTAACACCCATGAAAAACTTACTAAAAATTCTACTAATAACATCTCTACTATTTTCACCATTAACCCATGCAAATGAAAAAAATAACACTAAAATAGATGCTTTAGAACAACAATTAACACAAATATCGAAAAAAATCTTAAAAAATAACAGTAAACAAGAAAAATATAAAGAAGAAGTAAAGCTTAATTTTTCAAATCTAAAAAAAGAAATAAAAAACTCAGACTCGAAAACTATTCAAAATGATAAAATATTAAAGGAACTAAAATCACAAGTAGTTAATCTGTATTCAAAAACACAAGATAATATTGATTTAACAGATAGTTATAAAAAAAGTTTGAAAGAAAATTTGAAAAGAAATATATCTACAAAAATTTCAGACAATATTGTTAAAGAAAATATAAAAACAAACTGAGATTACAAACTAGTTATTGAATCTAAAAAAACAAAAAAACAATTAGAAAAAAAATTCTGAAAATTAGATGAAAATATAAAAGTAGAAAAACTATTAAATTGATATTATGAAGTAAAAATTGAGTGATGAAAAAAATCTTCTATAGAAAAATATTATTTAGATAAATTATCTGATTGAGAAATACCATCAAATATTATATGAGAAAAAGTAGTATCACCAGAGCTAGTATTTCTAAAAAATACTATAAAATGAATCAAATCATGAGAAAAAATAGATAAACTATGGCATATGACTAAAGTATGAGCAGATAAAACAGTTGATTATATAAAAGAAAATAAAAAGAGAGATGTAATAGTTGCTGTAATAGATACATGAATTGACTATAATCATGTAGATTTAAATGAAAATATGCGGGTTAATACAGATGAAATAGCAGGGAATAATATAGATGATGATAATAATTGAATAATAGATGATTATTATGGATATAACCCTGTAGATGAAGGAAATCCAAATCCAATGGCATGAAATGCTCATGGAACACACTGTGCTTGAACAATAGCTGCAGCTAATAATTGAACATGAGTGTTTTGAGTAAACCCATATGCAAAATTAATGGCAGTAAAAGTATTTAGAGCAGATAGAACATATACATCAACATATAGTATAATGAAATGAGTAAAATATGCAGCTGATAATTGAGCAGATGTTATATCAATGAGTATATCATGAGGATGAAATACAAAAGCTTATAATGATATAATTAAATATGCAATAGATAAATGAGCTATAGTAGTTGTAGCAGCTTGAAATGATAATAGTGATGCTTGAACTAAACAACCAGCAAGATTTGAAGAAACTATAGCAGTAGCAGCCACAGATAGTAATGATATAAAAGCTAATTTTTCAAATTATTGAGATACTATAGACATATCTGCACCAGGTGTAAATATATATTCTACATATACAAATAATAAATATCACCCTATGAACTGAACATCAATGGCCACACCAATGGTAGCTTGAGCTGTTTCAGCATACATTGCAGTAAATTGAAAAACCTCATACAAAAAAATAAAAGAATTACTAAAAAATAGTTGAGATAATGTTGCAAGTAACATAAGTGGAAAAAGACTAAATGTAAAAAATTTAATAAATAAAGATGTAGAAGAAAAAATAAGTTTTAAATTAGTTTGCTCAAAAACACAAATAGTTAATAATTATGATTGTGATATAGAAACAAACTCAGATAATATACTAAAAAAGATTATAAAACTAGATGGAGAAAAAGTATGAACAAATCTAGATATATATAAGGATTCATTAGTTTATTGAATAATTGAAGATAATGATTGAAATATTTATCAAGACTCTATAAAATTAATTCATAAATATGAAGTTAAATACCCAAATAAAGATTATGAAGTAAAAACTTTGATTTGATTTCAATCATCACTCGAAGTAGAAATAAAGAAAGATAAAATGCTTTATCTACGGTTAATGTTAAATGAAGATAAAGCATGAAGATATTATCCAAATAAAATGCATGAACATATTTTTATAGTGGAAGATTCTAGCATAGCAAAATTGGAACGTAGATTATATGGAGTTGATTCTAATCATGCATATATAAAATGATTAAAAGCATGAAAAACAAAAGTGACTTTTAAGTTATGAACATATGAAACAAGTATAGATATAATAGTTTCAGAACCAGAAATGATTCCAGAACCAGAACCTACTCCAGAACCAGAACCTACTCCAGAGCCAAATCCAGTTGATCCATTAAAAATAAAACAAATAAATCTTATAAGTCCTGATAGAGTAGAAGTATGAAATTTTATTCAGATTGTATGCACTTATACTTTAAATAATTGAACTATAAAATCTTGTAGTAATTTGAAAAAAACTCAATACAGTATAGAAATAGTAGATTGAGTAGATAAAATAAAATTTGTAGATGATAACATATTTTATAGGATAGAATGAATAAAAGAGTGAAAAGCTCTTATAAAACTAACAATAGATTGAATAAGTAAAAATAGTGATATAGAAATAGCTGATCCAAATAAATGAAAAGAAGTAAAACAAATAGATTGGGTAAGCCCAGGTAAAGTAAGTGTATGAAAATATATTCAAATGCTATGTTGATTTACTTTGAAAAATTGACTTAAAAAATCATGTAGTAATTTGAAAAAAACTCAATATAGTATAGAGATAGTAGATTGAAAAGATAAAATAAAATTTATAGATGATAATGTGTTTTATAGAATAGAATGAGTAAATGAATGATTTGCTACAATAATATTAACAATTGATTGAGTAAGTAAAAAAAGTGATATATTGATAATTGCTAATCCAGATAAACCAGAACCACCAGTTAATCAATTAAAAGTAAAAAAGATAAATTGGTTACAACCAAGAAAAGTAGAAGTCTGAAAAGAAGAAATGTTCAATTGTTGATTTGATCTAGAAAATGGTCTTAGAAAATATTGTTCATGATTGAAAAAATCAGAGTACAAAATAGAAATATTAGAGTGAAAAGAATTAATAGAATTTATAGAACATTCAGGGAATTATAAATTTAAAGTATTAAAAGAATGATTAGTAAAAGTAAGATTAACTATATGAGAAAAAATATTTGATTGATGATTTCAAGTAATAGATAATAATAAATGAAATAAAGTAAAAAAGATAAATTGGTTACAACCAAGAAAAGTAGAATTATGAAAAGAAGAAATGTTTAATTGTTGATTTGATCTAGAAAATGGTCTTAGAAAATATTGTTCATGATTGAAAAAATCAGAGTACAAAATAGAAATATTAGAGTGAAAAGAATTAATAGAATTTATAGAACATTCAGGGAATTATAAATTTAAAGTATTAAAAGAATGATTAGTAAAAGTAAGATTAACTATATGAGAAAAAACATTTGATGGATGATTCCAAGTAATAGATCCAATGAAATAAAAAAATAGCTATTAATAAAAACAGCTATTTTTTATCATATATTATACATATTATTTGACATAAATAAAAATATCTCTATAGTATGTAATGTTCTATTGTTTAGGTTAATTGTTTGGAAAAAAAAGGAGCGTTTTTATGTTTGAGAAAATAGATTGTGAAAAAATTGCTGAAGTTTTAGAAGATTCAGTTGAGTTTGCAACAACACATCTGAAACAAGATCATTATTTACCAAGTAATGAAGGTAAAGATTTTGTTACAATTATACCAAGTAGTGCCTCTTTTAGTCTATTAGGAACAATGGGAGAAGTACTTGAATTTAATGATGGTGGTCTTTTGTATGAAGATAATGTTAATGCATCGACAATGAGATGTAATCTGATTATTGGAGAAAAAATTGTTTCTGGTATTGATATGTCTTTTCAGAAGCTATCTATGTTTTCAAAGGAAACACTTTTTATTGATATAAAAAGAAGTATGTTGAAATTATTGCCTGCATTAAGTATGGCATATACAAATATGGATAGAATAAATGTTGGTAGAGTATATTTAGCTCCTAAAAAGGAAGTTACTTATATACAAGATAAACCAACTTTTAATAAAGTACCTGATGAAATAGGTGAATATATTGAGAATGTGTCAGGTGATTTTTATAAGATGAAAAATGTTTTTTCTTGTTCAATTTCTGTGATTAACAAGGTTGATTTTAATATTTTTGTTGACAAGGAAAGCAAAATAATTCAGTATACTCCTTTATTGGCTATATCAATAACAATAGAGTATTTGGATAGTAACAATGAAATTGTGAAAAATAATGTTAATGAATACTATCCAGGTATTCCTAGTATTGAAGAGATTGAAAAACTTAGACGTAGATGTTTGGATGAGTTAGAATTGGATGAAATGTATCACGATTTATTATCTGGAACTTATCCGGTGTTGTTGAAACCTTCTGCAAGTAATGTCTTTTTTCATGAAGCATTGGCTGCACACTTACTTAGTGCTACATATATTACTTATGATTATTCTACAATATTTAAAGAGCGCATAGGCGAAAAAATTTCTAGCTTGGAAGGTATTGATATTATAATGGATCCAGGATTAAAAAATGGTTTTGGTTCATATAAATATGATCATGAAGGAGTTCTTGCAAAAAATGTATATTTGGTAAAAGATGGAGTTATAAAAAACTATTTGTCTGATAGATCTTCACAAGCAATGCTTGAAGAGATAGAAAAAGATAATGAGTTGGTTAAGCAATTGATGAGTGTTATTGAAGATGATGAAACTTTGTTTGAAAAATATGTTGAAGAACATCATTTAATAAGAAAATTCAGAAACAATAAGGAGAAAATTAAGTATTTGCTAGAGAAGTGGGCTCTTGACTATATGATTAAAAATGTTAATGTGGATGAAAGTTTACATTGGAGAGGTCACCCTGAACGTTTGACTCAAGAGTCTAATGGTCATTCAAGAGTTCAATCGTGGAGTCTTGATGATGATAAAGATTCAAGAATGATTCATTCTGAAGCAAGAATGTCAAATCTGGTTGTGTCTCATTCAGATAAAAATGTAAAAGCTAAGAATCTAGCAAAGGAAATGAAAAATCTTTGTAAAGAATCAAAACTTGATTTTTATTTAGAAGTAGAAGCTTTGAATGGTTATGTTGAACCTGATACTGGTTTGTTTGTTATTGATCCACATAGTATTTATAAAGTTTATACTGATGGGAAGAGAGAATATGTGAAACCAGGAACTTTCTCTTTGAATTTGGAAGATTTTCTTGAAAATATTGTATCAGTTGGCACTAACAATGAAGAAAATAGAGCTTTTTGTGGTGCTAGCTCTGGTTTTGTTCCTGTTGGTTCAATGACACCAGATATGATAGTTTGGAATATTCCTTATCAAACAGTAAGTACAATTAATATTGCAACAGATGAAGAGATAATCTTTTTACAACATAAATAACGGTTAAAAAACTAGGTCATTTAAAAATGATCTAGTTTTTGATTGACTTTTAAAATTTACTACAAGATTTTGTTATAAAAAACTTCAGATTTATACTTAATTTTTCCCCATACATGAAAAAGAACCTAAAGATTTTGACAAAACATAAAAAATACCTATACTTAATAGTGTTCAATTTAGAAAAAGGAGAAATAAAATGGATTTTACAGAATTAAGTTTTGGTAAGCACAAGGGAAAAACTTTAGCACAAGTTCTATGGGTTGATCCTGATTGGTTCTTTTGGGCACATAAAAAGAAAATTTTTCAGAATGCTAATAATAGGGAAGCCAAATTTCTTTTTAATAGAGCTACTAGTATAAAGATTCCAAAGGGAAATCCTGATGATTGGAAAGTAGAATATTTAGCTGATACTAATGGTAAATATGCTAATATGAGTATTGTTGATTTTAATAAACCTCATCATCAGGGAAGTAGTAAAGCTTATTATTCAGAAGTAATTAATATATCTATGCCAACACAAATGGCTAGATATGATAAACTTGGTTGTAGATTAATTATCAAATCATTAAAAGCAATTTTGTTTGGTAATTCGCAATATCGTATTACAAAACAAAGAGCAGAAGATTTTTTTAATGATGATTCAAACTTTGTTTTATGATTAAAAATAATATTTAAAAGCTATAGTTTATATAACTTTTTTGTATTTATAAAAAAAGGAGTAAAAGCATAAGTATGTATACATTAGATGATTTAGAAAAAGCAAGGGCTGATTTTGCAAAATGGGATGATAAATTTTCAGAATATACTGGAAATAATCCAAGTAAATATGATTCACAAATTAAAGCTGCTTTAAGAAAAATTAGGACTATAGAGACAGTTTTGAAGAATGGTGGTGCTTTAGCGAGAACAGCTCAAGAAGAATTAGATTATGAATTAGATAGATTGTTTCCTGATGCTAAATCAAAATCTATACATGAAAAAGATGGTAAAAAATATCAGATAATTTATTTTCCTATTGAAAAGAGTAATTCAGGAAAGACTGTTACTGAATGGGGACATAGATGGAAAGATATTACATAACATATTTGTTTTAAAAATTAAAAAATCCTACTTGAAAAAGTAGGATTTTTTGTGTAAATAACTAAGCATTGTCTTAGGTCCTTATTCCAAGTTTTTTAAATGCTTTGTGAGCTGAACTATATTTAAGTTTAGGGATACAATATTTTTCCCCTGAAAACTCAAACTCAATTTTGCCTGAAGCAAAACAGTATGCATATAGTTCTGTGTCGTTATACTGAAATCTGATTATTAATACAATTTCATTATCAATTTCAGTAACTAACTGTGACAGGTAACAGTTACCCATATGAACATTACTATTATAAAGATATGTTAATATCTCTGTATAGTAATTTAAACAGGCATCCAATAAAAAACTATACTCATATTCAGTTAAACTTCTAGTTAATTTTACTTTCATCATAAGTTTCTCCTTTTTTGACTAGTTGAAAGTAGTTGAATTATGTAAAAAATAAATTAAAAGTCAAATATAAAATAAAATTTTTTATATTTTATTTTCTAAGAATTACATTTCATGAGATTTTATTAATTTATATTGACTAAATTGTATTATTATATATAATACTTAAATTATATTTATAAGATAAATAATAATGTTTAAACAAGAAATAATTGAATGAGATAGTATATGATGAGGAGAATTAGTTGTAAATAATTATAGAGATGTTAAATTAAAGCAAGATTTAGATCTTTCAGACACAGAAGAATCAGTTAGGGAGAAAATATCTAATTTAATATGATGAGATTCTGTATTATCTGATGAATGAAATAGATTTTGAAAAAAGGATGTGATATTAAATAGTTATAGAATAATTGATAGTTATGGTTTTTCTCCATTAGGGACTAGTTTAGATTTTTCATATTTAACTAGAGTTATATCAATTGATGATTTTTCAAAACATCCTGATAAATATTTTTTAAAGCTGACTGATTGATTTTGAAGTTTTCCTTTAGATTTTAATTATAGACTTCTTTCTGATAAATTTTTAAAAAATATTGCTATAGAAATGAAAAATGGTAAATTTAGTTTTCAGCAATCAAGTGTTTTTTGAAGTAATAATTTATCTGACTCTTTATCAAAAGCATTAAAAGATATATGAGTTAGCCAAGCTTGAACAGAATGATATATAGATATTGATATACTTAGTTTTTTAAAAAATTATGATTCTTTTGTAGATTTTGTAGAAAATGAATATTCTTTGGATGAAAAAAAAGATCATTATTTAAATAATTTAAAGTTATTTAAAATAATATGATTGAGTATTTTTAATACAACAACTAATATAAAAGTGGTAGAACCATCATCTTTTTTTAAACACAATTTTATTTGATTTGAAGAATCAAAATCTATTCAATCTAATTCATGAAAAAAAATAGATGAAGATAATCCTTTTAGACCAAAAAATATAGAAGAACAAGAAATTTTTTTAGAAATAGAAAAAATGTTATTATCAACAGCTGTCTGAACTACTAATGATGAAATAAATGAACTTTTGAGAGTACAAAATCCTGAAGTATTTCATGATTTATTAGATATAGTTATTGATAAAATATTTAATGATAATTCATTAAAAAATACATGGTTTAAAAAATTAGATAAACCACTAGATGATTTTTCTATAGATGAATTAATAGCTTTCGCTACTTATTTATCTAGATATGTTATTGAAGAATATGAAACTATTGAAGATTCAGCTAATAATGTAATGTTATGATTTAGTAATACTAGTATCACTTGAAAATGTACAGATTATACTGCTATGTCATTACATATTATTAATCATTATTTAAAACCAAAGTATAAAGAAAAATTTAAAAATATATATTTATGATTTGATAACAAAGTTGTATGAAATATTTATAAGCATGTATATATAAAAATATATTGATATGATGACTCATGATCAATAGTATCAACTTTTATTGATCCTACAAAATTATCAGGTAAAAAACTAGAACAACTTACTTATACTAAAGATGTATATGATGTTATAGAATCTTCAAATTTACCTATTCAAATAGATAGAACTGTTGAAGATTTATTAGCTGCTAAATTAATGAAAGATTCTAATCATTGAAATTTTTTAGTTAATAAAACTGTAATGTTATTAGAAAAAATCAAATCAAATAAAGTTGTAAATATTTTTAGTAAGATATTTACAAAACAAAAAGTATAGAAATATTTTAAAAACTAATATAAAATTTTATTATGAGCAAAGAGATTTATTAGTTAAAGAAATATGTGACAATTTATAAAAATTTGGGCTAATAGGTAAAATTGTGTGCTAATTTTTTAAAAATAATAGCATTAATTAGATTAAAAGTATGATATAATGATGTTAATAATTAATTAAATTAATAACATGCAAAAAAAACTGTCCTAAATGTAGAAATAAAAACATAAAATTAAACTGAAAAAATAGTCAGTGAAAACAAAAATTTAAATGTAAAAAATGTCACTCTCCAAAAATTAAAACGGTTATTTTGCCTATAAATAAAGGATATACAGAATTATTGAAAGACTTTCTGGAGGAAAATGGGCATTTTTTGAGCTTGCATTATTATCAATTATGGTTATATTACTTTTTGTATATTAAAATCTATAAAGATATTATGAAAGTAAAACTAAATATTGAATGATTATTAGAAGAGAAGAGTATGAGGTTATGTGACTTGGAAAAAAAGGTATCTCTTAGTTATCAACAATTGTGGAATATAAAAGAATGAAGAACTACAAAAGTGAGTTTTGATACAGTTTGAGAACTCTTAAAAGGTTTTAAATGTAAACCGAATGATTTATTTAAATTAACTAAATAAAATATATGACAAAATCAAGTACTTGAGAAATACTTTTTTATAAATCGGATGAGGGAGATATAAAAATAAATGTAATTTTTGAAAATGATACTATTTGGCTTTCACAAAAACAGATGTGAGAGTTATTTGATTGTACTAAAGAAAATGTAATAGGTCATTTGAAAAATATCTTTAATGAGTGAGAAGTAGATAAAAATTCAGTTACTAAGGATTTCTTAGTAACTGCTTCAGATGGAAAAAACTATAAAACAAAACATTATAATCTGGATGCAATTATTGCTGTATGATATAGAGTAAATTCATATAAAGCAACTAAGTTTAGAATGTGGAGCAATAAGATTTTACAAGAATATGTAATAAAGTGATTTGCGATGGATGACGAAAGACTTAAAAACTGAACTCATTTTTGAAAAGATTACTTTGAAGAGTTACTTGCTAGAATTAGAGAGATTAGGGCAAGTGAAAGAAGATTTTATCTAAAAATTACTGATATTTATGCAACGAGTGATGATTATGATCCAAAATCACAAATAAGCCAAGATTTCTTTGCAGAAGTTCAAAATAAGTTTTTATATGCTATTTCTCATAATACTGCTGGAGAACTTATTAACTCAAGAGCTAATGCAGAAGAACCAAATATGTGACTTACTAGCTGGAAATGACAAAAAACATGATGAAAGATAGTTAAAACAGATATTACTGTTTGAAAGAATTATTTAAGTGAAGAAGAAATAGATACTTTAAATTTACTTGTATCTTGATATTTAGATTTTGCAGAACTTCAAGCGAAAAATGGGAAAGTTATGTATATGAAAGACTGGGTAGTGAAAACAAAAAACTTTTTAGAGCTTAATGATATGGAGTTATTAGAATGAAAATGAAAGGTTGCTAAGACTACAGCAGATAAAAAGGCAGTAGATGAGTTTGAAAAGTTTAGAGTAGGTCAAGATAAAAATTATATTTGAGATTTTGATAAGTTTGTGCAGGAGATAGAAAAGAGTAAATTGAAATATTAATTATATATGAGATAAAATTAAAGTACTTAAAGAATAATGAATAAGTATATATAATAAAAAATAGTTACTAACTAGTAACTATTTTTTTAAATCATTTGGTACTCCCACGGAGAATTGAACTCCGGTCCTAGCCTTGAGAAGGCCATGTCCTAACCACTAGACGATGGGAGCAAAGAAATAAAAACTCCTCTTAATTATTCCTCCCCAGACAAGGGGAGGTTAGGAGGGGTTTTTATAATTTAGCAGCAATTTCTTCTTTAGTCATACCATCAACTTCAGTAGTAACACCAGAAGCTCTGGCAGTACCTTGAACAGTTTTCATAGCACCAGCTATATCAACAGCATTTAAATCTGGCATTTTTTCTTCAGCAACTTCTTTAACTTGATCAAATGTCATATTACCAACTTTATCTTTTTGAGGTACACCTGAACCTTTTTTAAGGTTTAGTTTATTTTTAATTAAAGTACTCATAGGAGGTTGTTTAACAATGAAATCAAAAGTTCTATCTTCATAAACAGTAATGATAACTGGTAATTTAATACCCATTTTATCTTTAGTTTGATCATTGAACTTAGTTGTAAATTCTTGAATAGGTACTCAATATTGACCTAATGCAGGACCAACAGGAGGAGCAGGATTAGCTTGACCTCAATTGATTTGTAACTTAATATATCCTTTAACTTCTTTAGCCATGATATTTTTTTATTATATAATATTCTTTATTTTTATTAGTTATTTTTACCTTTATAATTTTGTTTTTTCGGGAACAAACTAAAAGTAAAGTAACTACCTTTGATAAACAAAGGATTTTAGAAGCAGTAGGATTATATTAAAAAAGATAAAAAAATCAAATTTTTTTTGTATTTTATATTTTTTGCATATTATAATGAATGAATACTAACTAATAAAGTGAAAAATGAAAGCATTAGAAATAACAAATTTGATAAAAAAATTTGGTGAATTAGAAGTTCTTAAAAAGATAAATTTGAGCATAGAATCATGAGATTTTTTTGCATTACTTTGACATAATTGAGCATGAAAAACAACAACAATATGAATAGTAACAGACTTAGTTTATAAAACATCATGAAAAATAAAAATATTTTGAATAGATGTAGACATAGAATTCAATAAAGCTAAAAAATTAATATGAATAGTTCCACAAGAATTCAATTTTGATATATTTGCAAAAGTAATAGATGTAGTTATAACACAAGCATGATATTATGGAGTACCTAAAAAAATAGCTTTAGAAAGAGCTGAAAAATATTTTAAAAAATTATGACTTTGGGAAAAAAGAGATGTTGAAGCTAGACAATTATCAGGTTGAATGAAAAGAAGACTTATGATAGTTAGAGCATTAATACATGAACCAAAATTACTTATTCTAGATGAGCCAACAGCAGGAGTTGATGTAGAATTAAGGACTACAATGTGGGAATTTATAAAAGAATTAAATCAAAATTGAACTACAATACTTTTAACAACACATTATTTAGAAGAAGCAGAAGCCTTATGCAATAAAATAGCTATTTTGAGTAAATGAGAGATTATAGAAAATACTACAATGGATGATATATTAACAAAGTTAGAAGAAGAAAATATTATATTTGATACTAATGATAAAATTATAAATTTACCACAAGAATTAATTAAAAAATATAAAGCTAAGAAAATTTGAGAAAAAAATATTGAATTAACTATATTAAAAAAGGACAAAATAAATGATATATTTAAAATATTTGATGATAATGATATTGAAATAATTAGCCTAAGAAATAAATCAAACAGACTAGAACAATTATTTATAAAATTAACAAAATAGCCCCCCACTTAGTCTCCCCCTAGCAGGGGAGGGATATTTACTTACTAAAATATTTTATGATAGATTTAATTACATTAATAAATAAAGAAAACAGAAGATTTTTAAAAGTATGGAAACAAACATTGTTACCACCAATAATAACTATTATTTTATATTTAGTTATTTTTTGAAAATTTTTATGAGAACAAATATCTCTAGAAAATGGTATTAGTTATATTGAATTCATCTTTCCAGGTTTACTTATGATGTCAGTAATAATGGCTAGTTATGCAAATACATCTTTTTCATTTTTTACATCAAAAATGTTTAATAGTATAGAAGAAGTATTAGTTTCACCATTATCAAGTTTTAAAATACTTGTTTGATTTTGTATATCATGAATTTTAAGATGACTTATAGTATGATGATTAGTTTTTCTTGTTTGAATGTTTATGGTAGATATTCAAATATATAGTTATTTTTATTTTGTAATATTTTTAATATTAACAGCACTACTTTTTTCATTAGCATGACTACTTAACTGAATATATGCAAAGAGTTTTGATGATGTTAATATAATTCCTACATTTATAATTACTCCATTAATATATCTTTGATGAGTATTTTATTCTATATCTATTTTATCACCATTTTGGCAAACAGTTAGTCAATTTAATCCTGTTTTATACATGGTTAATTGATTAAGGTATGCTTTTCTATGAATTAGTGATATTAATATATACTATACACTTTTTTTACTGGTTATTTTTAATGTTGTATTATGAGCTTGAGTTATGTATTTATTGAAGAAAGGGATGGGGATTAAGGTTTAGGAGAATATTATTTTAATATTTTAAAGAATTATTTATTTTATTATAATATTTAATAATATTGCTAAATAACTATAATTGAATAATATAAATACTAAGTTAAAAATATATAATAATAATTTTGAATGTCTTATATTTATTTAGATGAAAGTTGATGTTTATGATTTAATTTTGATAATAAAAAAACAAGTAAATATTTTATTATTACTTTTTTGTTTGTTGAAGAAAAAAGGCCTGTAGAAAAAATTATAAAGAAAATATTTGCAGGATTTTCAAAAACAGAGGTTAAAAGACATAATTGAAGTTTACACTGTTATAAAGAACATCCAAAAACAAAAATTAAACTTTTTACATTATTAAAAGAAAAAAATATATCTGTGATGTCTATATATCTTAATAAAGAAAAGGTTTATATAAAATTACAAAACGAAAAACATGTTTTATATAACTATGTTACAAATATATTGTTAGATAGGATTATTACTAAAAAATTATTAAAAGATAATAATATAACATTAATTGCATCAAGAAGAGAAACTAATAAATTTTTAAATGAAAATTTTAAAAATTATTTAGAATGAAATAATTCAAAAAACTGAATAAAAGTAAGTGTTGAAATAAAAACAGCTCATGAAGAAAAATGTTTACAAATAGTAGATGCTTGTAGTTGGGCTATATTTTGAAAATATGAACATGGTAATTATGAATATTATAATATATTTAAGAATAAGATTATTGAAGAGAATTGATTATTTTAAACACAAAAAACCCCATATGCTATATAGAGAAACCTACGGAGTCTCACATATGAGGATTTACTTTTGTTATAACTATTATATAAGTTTTTATTATAAAAGTCAAATTTTCTTTATTACAATGTCTATTATTAGCATTATAAAGGGGATTATTATTTTATATAAAACAATAAAAGTGTACATCTAGTACATATTTATTTTGAATACATTAACATATTATAATATGTTAATGTATTTTTTCTGAGAATTTTATAATTAACCCATCCTCCTTTGGGACCTTCCCTTAATTCTAAGGGAGGGAAGTTGATTAATATATTTTTTAAGTTTTTAGATAAAAAATATATGAGCTTGTTAACTGATGGCTTTAGCCATTTGAATAATTTTGATAAGAGAAAAAACTAAAAAAATATTTGCAAATATATTTAATTTTTCTATAATAGAATAGATTGCAATGTTGGTTTTACAGAACAGGACACCCACAAGGGGTATCCCTACAGTAGGGATACCCCTTGTGGGTGTCCTGAATATTTATTAATAAAAATTTATTATGAAAAATATAATAACAAATACAAGTAAACTAGCATACAAAGGTATGGTATTCTGATTATTCTCAGGACTAACAGTATTTTGAGTAGCTTATGCAGCAAGTATAACATCAACTACAGATACAGTAAGTAGCTGAGATAGTATAACAGCAAACTGGTATCAGGATGTTAATGATAAGTTGGGAGGGATAAGTGTGAGTGGAGGTAATGTTGGGATAGGGACAAGTAGTCCAACGGTAAAGTTAGATGTGCAAAGTTGAACTTCTGGTACTGTTGCAAGAATTACAGGGCCAAATGCCAATACCATTAAGTTAAGGCTTAATGATATTTTTTAATGCCAAAATATTATCTAAAAATAAGAAAATATCAAATTTAAAGCACAGTTAAAAATCTATTATAGCTTAAATAATAGTAAAATAACAT
>Ga0233435_1001403_pt1 | contig 23298 bp, 24 predicted proteins | sample SI_122_August201_3_FD_182735 | JGI IMG/M metagenome (GOLD analysis project Ga0233435, IMG submission 182735) | Seawater microbial communities from Saanich Inlet, British Columbia, Canada - SI_122_August2016_135_MG | ecosystem: Environmental > Aquatic > Marine > Inlet | place: Canada: British...
ATCCCAGTGTTGCGGCGAAAAAGAAAAATGCGCCTTATTTTACGGTTAGTATGATCGCTGGTTTAGTGATCGGGCTTATACTTTTGGTAGCGCTAGCAAGTTATTTAAAAGGCAAACAAATAACAGAGATTTTTGCTTCTTTATTTGGTTGTACGGTTGCTTTAGGCTCTAAAGGCGTTAGTTTTTTTAAATCAATTTTTGTACGGTTATTCGATAAAACTAAGAAGTTATCGTTTAAGAAATAATAACTGGAAAAACAATATCTAGACCCTTGTGATCGTTCTCGGTTACAAGGGTTTTTTCTTTTACTATGGAACTATTCTTTGAAAATTTAGGGGTGCTGGGATTATTTCTTAGTGCTTTCATATCGTCAACTGTCGCCCCGGGTGGGTCTGAAGCGGTATTGGCTTATCTGGTTGTTGACGGTCACCATAATGTTTGGGTTTTAGTCGCCGTTGCTTCGTTGGGAAATACCTTAGGTGCGTTAACAACCTGGTGGCTAGGGGCTTGGGCGAGTGTTAAATTTCCGGTTTCAAAAGTATTATCGGCAAGGCAACAAAAAGCGATTGGAACGGTAAAGAAGTGGGGTGTTTTGGCATTGTTATTTTCATGGCTACCCGTAGTCGGTGACGGTCTGTGTTTTGCAGCAGGGTGGTTGCGGTTGCCGCTGTTAAGCGGTGTCATAGCCATTGCAGTTGGAAAAATAGCGCGTTATAGTTTTGTAGTTTTTTTGTTTGAATAAATCGTAATAACAGTATTTGTGAAGTAGTTAATGAAGTGAGAGCCTATAAATGATTTTGAACACGTTTACCAATGATATAAATGATCCGGTGCATAATCAGCGTGATTATTTTATTGCGGCATTTACCTTTATTTCTGTCGCGGGATGTTTAATTTCAGATGGTAGCGGCAGTCAGCAATGGCAATATGCTTTAGGTGTTTTTGCATGGTTTTTTCTATTCTGTTTACTGATGGGGGAAACCGTTTCAGTCAGAATGCAGGTCATCGTGGCGGTGGCTTTTGCTACCGTTGGTGAAAATTTCGCATCCCCGTATTTGGGCGGTTACATTTACCGATTTGAGAATGTACCTGCTTACGTGCCACCGGGGCATGGGATGGTGTATTTAACAGCGTTGGCCTTATCACGATCAGGTTTGTTTCTGCGCTATGCGCGAGAGTTAGCTATTTTTGTACTCATCGTTTGTGGGCTATGGTCACTTTGGGGCTTATTGCTAGCCGAACGGTTAGATCAATCGGGGGCTTTGTTATATATTGTTTTTGTGGCGTTTTTATTTAAGGGACAGTCGCCCTTGCTCTATTTAGCCGCATTTTTTATTACCACGTGGCTGGAAATAATTGGCACGGTTTCAGGGACTTGGCAATGGGCGCCGACGGATCCGGTTTTACATTGGAGTCAGGGGAATCCACCCAGTGGTGTTGCTGCTATGTATTGCTTAGTTGATGCCGTAGCAATAAACGGCGCGCCGGGGGCATTAAAATTAATGGCAAAGTTGACGCATCGTTACCCCATTGATAGAAGTCACAATAAATATCGACTCTTTCAATATCTCTCCAAAGGAGTCGCACTAGGGACAGATTTTTGCATCAAAAAAACGTCAGGTTTAGTACTAAGAACCTATGGTGCGATTAAAAATTAGCATAAATTTTAAGGGGTTATAGCTGCTGTGATAATGTCATCAGCATCGTCTCAAGCTCTTCTTCCCAAGGTGTTAGAGTGATCGATAATTGTTTAGTAATTTTATCTTTATCTAGGCAAGAGTTTTGAGGGCGAGCACAAGGGAGTGGGTATTGTTCGGAGGTAATTTTATTAACGGTTATCTCGTGATCAATTAAGTTATATTTTTGTGCTAAGTCGATTATCTTACAGGTAAAGCCGTGCCAGCTGGTATCGGGTGTGTTAGCAAAATGATACAACCCCCAGGGCATTGCAATGTCATTATTGTATTGGTCGCAAATCTGTAGAAGACAGTGCGCAATACTAGTCGCTGAAGTCGGCGCCCCAAATTGGTCGGCAATAATATTGAGTTCACTTCGGTCTTGGCAGAGTCTTAAAATAGTTTTAACAAAATTTTGGCCATGGAGCCCAAAAACCCAGCTGGTTCTAAGGATTATAAAGCGGTTTAGTTGCTCGGCAATAACTTGTTCGCCGGCTAACTTACTGTGTCCATAAATCCCTAGGGGATTGGGTGGGTCGGTTTCAATGTAAGGGCTAGTTTTCTTGCCATTAAAAACATAATCCGTTGATATGTGCAGTAATGGAATGTCTGCATTTAGGCAGGAAGAGGTTAGATTGTCAACGCCATCGCGATTTATGTTAAAAGCTGATTCCGCATTGTCCTCGGCCTTATCTACGGCGGTATAAGCCGCTGCGTTGATGACAATATCAGCATTTTCTTTGGCGATAGTTTGCTTAACTGCATCCTTGCAAGTAATATCTAAGTCACGATGTTCTAGAGTAATGGCCGTATGTTGTGGGTATTTTCTTGCGAGTTGTTTGAGCGCCCAGCCGACTTGGCCGTTAGCACCGGTAATCAGAATCCGCATTATGTCAGTTCCGACAGGCGTTTTCCTGCGCGGTCTTTTTCTGATAGGATGGGTGTATCAGTGGGCCATTGAACAGCGATATCGGAGTCATTCCAGAGTAGACAGCCTTCATCTGAAGGGTCGTAATAATCAGTACATTTATACTCAAAATCAGCCGTATCGCTGAGGACTAAAAAACCATGGGCAAGCCCGGGTGGTACCCACAGTTGTCGTTTGTTTTTGTCAGAGAGGCAGGTGCCGACCCACTGGCCATAAGTGGGAGAGTTTTTACGAATATCAACAGCAACATCAAAAACTTCACCTTGTGCAACGCGCACCAATTTTCCTTGGGGTTTAGTTCTTTGGAAGTGTAGACCGCGCAGTACACCATAACTAGAGCGTGAGCTGTTGTCTTGTACAAAAGGTAACATAATACCGACTTCTTTTTGATAGCGTTTAGCTTGAAAGGTTTCAAGGAAAAAACCACGTTCATCACCAAAGACCTTGGGTTCAATAATAAAGACATCAGCTATTGCTGTTGGTATTATTTTCATCAGGCTAGTAACCTTCAAGGACTTTGAGTAAGTATTCCCCGTACCCGGTTTTACGCAAGTGTTGCGCTTGGGTATTGAGCATTTGCGCATCAATCCAATGGTTTCTGTAAGCAATTTCTTCTAAGCAGGCCACTTTAAGGCCTTGTCGGTGTTCAATGGTTTGAATAAATTGACTAGCCGCTAATAAAGAGTCGTGAGTACCGGTATCTAGCCAGGCAAAACCACGGCCTAATACTTGGACGTTGAGGGTATTTTGTTCTAAGTAGTAACGGTTAACATCAGTAATTTCTAGTTCGCCACGTGGGGATGGCTTTATCGATTTGGCGATATCAATCACTTGATTGTCATAAAAATAAAGTCCTGTGACAGCAAAGTTAGATTTTGGATGGCAGGGCTTTTCTTCAAGGCTAATGGCTTTACCGGTTTGATCAAATTGCACCACACCGAAATCAGAAGGATTGCTGACATGGTAGCCAAATACCGTTGCCCCCGACTGGATGCTAGCCGCTTCTAATAAGTGCTCATTAAAGTGTTGACCATAAAAAATATTATCACCCAATACCAGGCTAACCGAATCCGTGCCAATAAAATCCTCACCAATCAGAAAGGCTTGAGCAAGACCGTCTGGAGAAGGTTGTTCGGCATAGCTTAAGGAAATACCAAATTGTTCACCTGTTCCTAATAATTTCTGGAAATTTGGCAGGTCTTCAGGGGTTGAAATAATCAAAATATCCCGAATACCGGCCAGCATTAAAACCGATAAAGGATAGTAGATCATCGGTTTATCGTAGATGGGCAGCATCTGTTTTGACACGCCGCGGGTAATAGGGTGTAGGCGCGTACCGCTTCCACCGGCTAGAATAATCCCTTTCATGATTGGTTTTCTCCTAACCGTTGACGTTGGTAACTACCATCTTGAACGCGTTTGCACCACGTTTGATTATCAAGATACCAGTGCACCGTTTTTTTAAGACCGGTCTCAAATGATTCAGTTGGAATCCAGCCTAATTCTTGCTGAATTTTGGTGGCATCAATGGCATACCGAAGATCGTGCCCTGGGCGATCTTTGACAAAAGTAATTAAGTCCGTATATTTTTGAATGCCTGATGGTTTGTTAGGTGCCATTTCTTCGAGTAACTGACAGAGCGTGTTAACAACATCAAGATTGGCCATTTCATTGTGACCGCCGATGTTATAGGTTTCTCCTATGACGCCTTGGGTGACAACCAGATAAAGGGCGCGGGCATGGTCCTCAACAAATAACCAGTCGCGAATTTGCTGGCCATTGCCATAAACAGGCAAGGGTTTTCCTTCCAAGGCATTGAGAATCATCAGCGGTATAAGTTTTTCAGGAAAATGATAAGGGCCGTAATTATTAGAGCAATTGGTAATTAAAACAGGTAAGCCAAAGGTGCGCATCCAAGCGCGAACAAGGTGGTCGGAACTGGCCTTACTGGCAGAATAGGGGGAGCTGGGAGTATAGGCTGTGGTTTCAGTAAAAAAGTCCTCTGGACGATCAAGGTCGCCATAGACTTCGTCCGTAGAAATATGGTGAAAACGGAATGTATTTTTTTTGTCGGTGGGTAGTGAGGACCAGTAGCTCCGTGCTGCCTCCAGTAACGTATAGGTGCCGATGATGTTGGTTTCTATAAATTCAGCCGGTCCATCAATAGAGCGGTCAACATGGGATTCGGCAGCAAGATGCATAATGGCATCAGGTTGATAGTGGGTTAACAATCGGTCGATTCCATCTCGATTACAAATATCAATCTGTTCAAAATGATAACGCGAGTTGTTTTCAATATCAGCAAGAGAATCAAGGTTGCCTGCATAGGTGAGTTTATCAACATTAATTACAGCGTGTTCCGTGTGATTGATCAGGTAACGAATAAGTGCTGATCCAATAAAGCCAGCACCTCCGGTAATAAGTATTTTCATGGACTATGTGCAGAAATAAAAAGATTTAAGTAAAAGTAATGGTAGTGGTGCTGAATTGAGATTCAACAAGTGGAGATATGATAAATTTGTGATTGAGAGTATAACATTAATGATTTGTTACGTTGATTGGTAAGTTAATTGGTTTTTTATTAAGTGGTGAAATAGAGTGAAGGCAGTTATATGTTCATGATAGCGGAGGGTTCTTGCATTTTGACATAAGGCATTAGAATTGACAAAAATAATACATAAAAGGCATTCATATGTTCTTCGCCAAAAGCAATGTGTGTTAGCCCAAAGCTTGCATACCCTACGCACAGCATAATCCCCATAACAGAATGAAAATATAGCTCTTTATGGCGGATATTTTTGATAAAAAGTTTGAGAGGGATGATTAATAGCGTTAAGAGTGCGCTTAATCCTAAGATGCCTGCTGAGACTAAGTTGGTTATGTATTCGTTGTGTAGATGAGAAAACTGTGAAATTGCATCTTTAGTTTTGTCATCGGCATACCGAGCGACAACGTTGTTTGCATTTCGATAACCAACTCCAATCCACGGAGAATCTTGAAAAGCCTGCAGTGATGATGACCACATTTCTAGTCTTAAACCTACGGAGGTATTTTTATGTTCGTTGTTTATCCATTGACCGATTTCTTGTTTTGCTAAGAAGACGCGATCTCGGACCGTTTGTTGGCTAAAGAACATACAGATAATAATTGAAAACAGGATGAAAATAATTAACTGAAGCTTCTTTTGGCCGCGTAAGTAATGGTTGTAGGTAAGAAAAATAAAGGATGTGCTTAAAATAATTAATGAGATCATAGAGCCTCTGTTGCCAGATAGTATAATGGTAACTAACCCCATTAGAACTGCGCTTAAAGTTAATATCTGGTTTTGACGGTTTTCTTCAAAAATTTTAACAATTGATAAGAAAAGCATCATTACGGTTAGATCGCCAAAGACATTGGCATTTATCATACCTGAGGGTCTTTCTATTCCAAGAAAGTATTGAGTTAGAACTATACTGCCTAGGATAATTAAGGCAACTTTTAGGCTTAATAAAAGACGGTTAATATCCCAGTTAACTTGGTATATTGCTAGGGCAATAAATGGGGCGAATAGGAAATGTATTTTTCTTCCTAGATGAAGAAATGACGTGTTAGGTTCGTTTGCGAAGACTATAGAAAGAAACATGACTAGGAAGTAGCCGACAGTTATAAAAGAAAAGGATCTAAGCGCAGTAATTTTAAAGGGTGATGCTTTCTGGGAAATAGCAACAATTATTCCTAAGCAAAGGATGATAAATAAAATAAGGTTGCCAAAAATCTTGACGGTACCAATAACAATCGGGAAGCAGAGTAAAAGGTAAATAATAACACTTGAGTGCCATTTGCTAATGGTTATTTCCGACATATTTTTTTGGTTAAGTTTATCTTAAATAGAGGGTTATAATTCTAACATATAGCTTGGGAATCAGCGAGTTAGAGATCTTGGTTCTTATATTGAATCGCCTTGGATTTCTAGACGGGACCAGACTTCATGAAATATCTTTTTTCATATTAAGTTGGTGGCAGCATATCATTACTGCTTTGTTTTTGAGCTGGATTGTAAAACATCTCACTATAATCAAAGATATCTTGTCGTGCTAGATCTCTAGTTACATATATCTTTCGCTTCATTCGTTCGCGTTTTAATCATTGTCTGTATCACTCTGAGAGTGAGGGCGTCAACTTTTGGTGAGGGGTTCTAAACACCTAAGGCTTTTCTCATAGCTCGTAAACGAGTTGATTAGGCTTTGAAAAAAGAAGTCGCTGAATTGGCATTGGATGAGCTTGAGAGGAGATGGGGTGATAAATCCCCTATTGTGATTCAATCATGGCGGAAGAAATGGGATAGTCTTTCGGTCACTTTTCGTTTTTCTGAATCCATTCGGAAAGTGACCTATACTACTAATTCTATTGAGGCAGTACGCATGACAGTCAAGAGCGCGAAGGAAACACGGAAAATATTGGACCCGTTGGGTATGCCGATTAGGTACAACGGAAGGGTTATCGAAACAAGCCGCTATTGCGTGAGGATAAAGCCCGTAATAAAGCCATCGAGGTGATCAGATCAGACAGAGAACGTAACTTTGCCACCTATAAGTAAGATTACGGTTTAGCAAGAACTCGATTTATAGGCTTAGCTAAGAATGTAATCGTTTATGGTTTGCTAGAGTGGAGTTATGCGGGGGGGGCGTCTAAAATAGCCATTTTTGTAGAAAAGGGATAAAATCAGCAAATAAGATCGATATCAGGTGGTTTTTTGTAAAAAATTAAAATGGCGTCAAGGACATTCATAACCTATACGTTATGCTGAGGTATCACATAATAATATTTTTTGGATTAACAACATGACATCAACTTTATCTTTAATCGGTCGAGACAAAGAATTATTTTCATTTGATGTTGGCCACAATGAAGTTGAACTGAAAAATAAAGTTTCCTTGTCATCGTTCTTGGTTCTTGGCGCTGCAGGGTCGATAGGACAAGCAGTTACAAAAGAAATATTCAAACGTAATCCAAATAAGTTACATATTGTTGATATAAGCGAAAACAATATGGTAGAACTCGTTCGCGATATAAGAAGTTCTTATGGATACATTAAGGGAGATTTCCAAACTTTTGCATTAGATATTGGCAGTATTGAATACGAGGCTTTTATTAAAGCGGATGGTCAATATGATTATGTTTTAAATCTCTCTGCTTTAAAGCATGTGCGTAGTGAAAAGGACCCTTTTACCTTAATGCGTATGATTGATGTGAATATCTTTAATACGGATAAAACACTTCAGCAGGCTATTGCAAATGGCGCAAAAAAATACTTCTGTGTCTCAACAGATAAAGCTGCAAATCCTGTTAATATGATGGGGGCATCTAAGCGAATTATGGAAATGTTTTTGATGCGCCGAAGTTTAGATATTTCAATTTCAACAGCACGTTTTGCTAATGTTGCTTTCTCTGATGGTTCCCTTTTACATGGCTTCAATCAACGGATTCAGAAAAGGCAGCCGATTGTTGCACCGCAAGATATTAAACGCTATTTTTTGACACCTAAAGAATCCGGCCAATTATGTTTGATGAGTTGTATCTTTGGTGAGAATAGAGATATCTTTTTTCCTAAACTGAGCGAACAATTACATTTAATTTCTTTTGCTGATATAGCAATTAAGTATCTAGAACAATTAGGTTACGAGCCTTATTGTTGTTCATCCGAAGATGAAGCGAGAGAATTAATGGCAACATTTCCAGATGAAGGAAAATGGCCCTGTCTATTTACTGATAGTGATACAACGGGTGAAAAAGACTTTGAAGAATTTTATACGGATAATGAAACCTTAGATATGGATAGGTTCATGAGTCTTGGTGTTATTGAAAATAAAGCTAATTTTAATGATGATCTTTTGCATGACTTTGAAAAAACTATCAGTGAACTTAAAGGGAAAAGAGGATGGTCAAAAGAACAGCTTGTTAAGCTATTTTTTAAAATGATCCCCGGTTTTGCACATAAAGAAACCGGTAAATATCTAGACGGTAAAATGTAATGAGTGATGCTTTTAGCGATCTAATTAAATTTATTCGTCAAGAGTTTCAAACGGATGGTTTTTTACCATTACACGAACCTGTTTTTTTTGGGAATGAAAAAAAGTATCTTAACGAGTGTATTGATTCTACTTTTGTCTCTTCCGTAGGGGAATTTGTTGATCGCTTTGAAGTCATGATGGCTGAATATACAGGGGCAAAGTATGCTGTAGCCGTTGTTAATGGAACGGCGGCGTTAGAAATTGCCTTGAAGTTGGTCGGTGTAGATGAGCAAAGTGAAGTGATTACCCAGCCGCTTTCTTTTATTGCCACATGTAATGCCATTAGTTATTGTGGGGCAACGTCTGTTTTTGTGGATGTAGATAGAGATACCATGGGATTAAGCCCTGCCAGTCTATTAGCTTTTCTTAAAGAGCACACAGAACAAAAACAAGGAGCTTGTTATAATAAAATAACAGGTAAAAAAATTGCGGCCGTCGTTCCCATGCACACCTTTGGCCACCCTTGCCGCATAGATGAAATTGCCTCTATCTGTAGTCAATACAATATTGCTCTGGTGGAGGATGCTGCTGAAAGTTTGGGAAGCTATTATAAAGGTCAGCATACAGGTACATTTGGACAAATCAGTGCCTTTAGTTTTAATGGTAATAAAACTATAACCACAGGCGGTGGCGGAATGATTATTACTGATGATGAAGTCTTAGCTAAAAGAGCAAAGCATATAACTACGACCGCAAAAGTTCCTCACCTTTACGAATTTATTCATGATGAAGTAGGCTACAACTATCGTCTGCCAAATATTAATGCCGCCTTGGGCTGCGCACAGATGGAAACGCTTGACGAAATTTTGAATAATAAACGAGAGCTTGCTTTAGCCTATGAAAAGTTCTTTGCAGATAAAGACATTAATTTTGTCAAAGAGCCAGAAAATGCCAAGGCTAATTATTGGTTGAATGCAGTTATTCTTCAAAACAGGAAAACAAGAGATGAGTTTTTAAAAGTTACAAATGATGCAGGGACCATGACTCGGCCAATCTGGCAATTGATGAACAGATTGGAAATGTTCGCATCTTGTCAGCTAGGTGATCTGACTAATGCATATTGGCTTGAAGATCGCGTAGTTAATATTCCAAGTGGAGTACGGCTGTGAGAAAAAAATTGATTTTGATTGGTGGTGGAGGACACTGCAAGTCCTGTATTGATGTTATCGAGCAATCAGAACAATATGAAATAGCTGGCATTATTGATAAACAAGAGAACATTGGTCAGATGGTTTTAGGGTATGAAATTATAGGGATTGATAATCAAATAGAAACGTTGGCAACAGAGGGTTTTGAGTTTTTAATAACTATTGGGCAGAAACGAACGCCAAAAGTTAGACAAAAGCTATATAACGAACTAATGAGATTCAATGCAAAAATTGCCATGATTATTTCACCTCGGGCATATGTTTCACAATATGCGAAAATAGGAGAAGGTTCAATTATTATGCATGATGCATTGGTTAATGCGAGTGCGAGTATTGGAAAAAACTGCATCATTAATACTAAAGCGTTAATTGAACATGATGCCATCATTGGGGATCATTGCCATATATCCACTGGTGCAGTTATTAATGGGGGGGCGGATATTAAACAAGGGTCATTTTTTGGCAGCAATGGAACAAGTAAAGAGTATGTTGCAAGTTCAGAAGAAGCTTTTATCAAAGCGGGTACATTATTTTTAGGGGAAGGTGTTGAGTAAAGTATTCATTATTGCAGAAGCAGGTGTAAATCATAATGGTAGTACTGAGCTTGCAAAAAAACTAATAGATGTTGCCGTTCACTCAGGGGCAGATGCGATAAAATTCCAGACATTTAAAGCTGAAAATTTAGTCAGTAAAAAGGCACAAAAAGCAGAGTATCAAAAACAGACCACAGACAGCAAAGAATCACAGTTTGAAATGATTAAAAAGTTAGAGTTAGATGTTGATACACATCAAGCACTCATGGCTTATTGCGCTGAAAAAAACATCCTGTTTTTATCGACCCCGTTTGATCACGACAGTATTAATTTACTTAATAAATTAGAGCTAGACATTTTTAAAATCCCCAGTGGTGAAATAACTAATTCACCTTATTTAAAACAGATAGGCGCTTTAAATAAACAAGTCATCTTATCCACGGGTATGGCTAATTTAGGTGAAATTGAAGCCGCTTTGGCGGTATTAGTATCTGCGGGCACTCAGCGTAAAAGGATCACCGTACTGCACGCAAACACCATGTACCCAACCCCAATGGAAGATGTTAATTTAAAAGCCATGCAAACTATTGGGCAAGCGTTTGATATTGCTTATGGCTATTCTGATCATACCCTAGGGATAGAAGTAGATATTGCCGCGGTCGCTATGGGGGCAAGTGTCATAGAAAAGCATTTCACCTTAGATAAAACGATGGAGGGTCCTGATCATAAAGCCTCTTTAGAGCCAGATGAACTTAAAGCAATGGTTAAAGCCATTCGTAATATAGAATTGGCGTTAGGCTCTCGCGTTAAGCAAGTCAGCAACAGTGAGCGGCCTAATATGGCGGTGGCAAGAAAATCACTCATTGCAAAAATAGACATAAAGCAAGGTGAACAATTTACTGAAAACAACCTAACGATTAAAAGACCAGGAGCAGGGATAAGCCCTATGCGTTGGGATGAGGTGATTGGGCAAACCGCACAAAAAAACTATTTGGCTGATGACTTGATATGAATAAAAGAAAAGTCTGTGTCATTACGGGTACTAGGGCAGAATATGGTCTTTTGTATTGGCTAATGAAAGAGATTCAAGCGGATGATGCGTTGGAATTACAAATTATAACAACAGGCATGCATTTGTCGCCTGAGTTTGGATTGACGTATAAAGAAATTGAAAAAGACTTTAAAATAGACAAGAAAATAGAAATGCTACTGTCTTCAGATACCTCAATAGGTATTTCTAAATCTATAGGGCTGGCGCAAATATCGTTTGCCGAAAGTTATGACGAGTTACAGCCAGATATGGTGGTGGTTTTAGGTGATAGATACGAAATCTTCAGTGCGGTGAGTGCCGCGATGATCGCAAGAATTCCTATTGCACATCTTCACGGAGGGGAGACTACAGAAGGTGCGTTTGATGAGGCGATAAGGCATTCAATTACTAAAATGAGTCATTTGCATTTTACGGCAACAGAGGCCTATAAAAATAGAGTGATTCAGTTAGGGGAGCAGCCAGATAGCGTGTTTAATGTGGGTGGGCTTGGGATAGATAATATTATCAAGCTTACTCTGTTATCAAAAGAAGAGTTTGAAGAGTCTATTAATTTTAAGCTTAACAAAAATAATATATTAATTACTTTTCACCCTGCATCATTAGAAAAGGCAACGGCGCAGCGCCAATTTAATGAATTGTTATTAGCGCTTGACGAGCAAAAAAATACAGCACTGATCTTTACCAAAGCAAACAGTGATACGGATGGGCGTGTTATTAATCAAATGATTGATGAATATGTGTCAAAGAACAAAGATAAAGCGGTGGGCTTTACTTCATTAGGGCAATTGCGTTATTTAAGTGCCTTACAGTATATGGATATGGTTGTAGGTAATAGCTCCAGCGGGCTGGCAGAAGTACCAACCTTTAAAAAAGCGACCATTAATATTGGTGATAGGCAAAAAGGTAGAATAAAAGCAAGGAGTGTGATTGATTGTTTGCCGATTAAAAAAGAGATATTAAACGCATTTAATCTAGCATTATCAAAAGAGTTTAAGTGTGTATTACAAGCGGTTGAAAATCCGTATGGTGATGGCGGTGCAAGTTCAAAAATAAAAAGTATTATCCAAAATATAAACTTAACAGGGATGGTAAAAAAATCGTTTTATGATTTACAGGTCAAAAAATGATAGAGGTTGGCGTGGATGTTGTGGGCGTTTGCACAAAAGAAAAATCGATTTTTAATAGAGCTTATTTGAAGGCATTAGCCACATTAAGAGGGGCAACCGCTGGCTGTGAATATGCAGAAAGTTTTGTGCTTTTAAAGGAAATAGTATGATTAAAATTTCAAAAGTGATGGATTTTAATAAAGAATATGACTTTAGGGAAGAGTCTATCTGTAGGGTACATGTCAGTCTCTTGCGAGGCGAGACTTTTGGGTTTAAGGCTACCGAGGGTTTTGAACTGTGACGGAAAGAGTGTAAAAATGACCGCATCTGAACAAATTTGGCGCCAAGCAATATTGCCCATCAAGACGACTATTGAGCAAGTCATCCAAAATCTGGATCAAACGGCCATCAAGATTGTTTTGGTCGTTAATGAAACGGGGGGGCTGGAAGGCACCATATCGGATGGTGATGTACGGCGTGGCCTACTCAAAGGGCTGGATATGAATAGCCCTATTACAAGCATTATTCATCATGATGCGCTGGTGGTGCCACCTGAGTTGGAGCGTGAGTTGGTGATGCAGTTAATGGTAGCCAATAAAATTCAACAGATTCCTGTGGTGGATGAACAGCATCATGTGATTGGACTGCATCTATGGGATGAAATGACCACGTCGCCTGCCCGGTCAAACCTGATGGTGATTATGGCAGGCGGTAGAGGGACAAGACTGAGCCCGCATACCGAAGACTGTCCAAAACCGTTGTTATCCGTCGCAGGAAAACCAATGCTAGAGCATATTATTGAGCGAGCCAAACGTGAAGGCTTTAGCCACTTTGTGCTCGCCATTCATTATCTAGGCCACATGATTGAAGAGTATTTTGGGCATGGTGAGCGTTTGGGCGTACAGATTGATTACCTGCGTGAAGAGTCGCCCTTGGGGACGGCCGGTGCGCTGGGTTTGATGAACCCGCTGCCAGAGGCACCCTTTGTGGTCACTAATGGAGATGTGATAACGGATATTCGCTATGGCGAACTGCTCGATTTTCATACCAAACACACCGCCGCTGCGACGATGGCAGTACGCGTACATGAATGGCAGCATCCCTTTGGTGTGGTACAAACTCAAGGCGTTGAAATCATCGGTTTTGAAGAAAAGCCCATTGCCCGTAGCCATATCAATGCGGGTGTTTATGGGCTGGACCCAGGCGTTTTAAATGTTTTAACTGCCGATGAATACTGCGATATGCCTACCTTGTTTGAGCGCTTGCAGGCCAAGGTACAGCGTACGGTAGCGTACCCGATGCATGAGCCCTGGCTTGATGTGGGCAGGCCGGATGATCTTGAGTTAGCCAATAACCGGGGGCAATCACAATTGGCCCAGAAACATGTCAACTGAATTTATTGTGTATGCCCGTTTTGATTAATCGCATCCTGATTGTTGGACTGGGCAGTATAGGCCAGCGCCATTTATATTTGGCGCGAGAACTTTTACCAAACGCAGATATACGGGTCTTGCGACATCAGGCGACAAAGGAAGTGCCTTACTACTCAAACGGTAGTTTTTCAAGTATTGAAGAGGTGATTGCCTTTGCGCCACAGATTGCTGTTATTGCCAGCCCGGCACCGTTTCATATTGCAACTGCGCAGAGATTGGCAGAGATTGGCGTGCATCTACTCATAGAGAAACCGTTATCTGTCTGTCTGAATGGCGTAACTAATCTGCTTGATACCTGCCAAGAGCAGGGTCTAGTTTTATTAACAGGCTATAACCTTCGGTTTTTGCCATCACTACAGCACTTCCGATATGTGTTAGGTGAGGGTGTTGTGGGTGAAATTTTATCGGTACGGTGTGAAATTGGCCAGTATTTACCCTCTTGGCGCCCAGGGGGCGATTATCGACAGGGTGTATCGGCACGGCAAGAAATGGGAGGCGGTGCTTTGTTAGAGATCAGCCATGAGCTTGATTACTTGCGCTGGATATTCGGAGAAGTAGACTGGGTCAAAGCTACACTCAGTCGACAGAGCCATTTAGAGATTGATGTTGAAGATACTGCCCACCTAACGTTGGGTTTTGTATCTGCAGTAGATAGGCGTCAACTAATAGGTACGGTTAATCTGGATTTTATTCGCCACGACACAACAAGGCTTTGTACCGCCATTGGTGAAAAAGGTAGTTTGCGCTGGAATGGCTTAACGGGTGAGGTTGATCTGTATGAAGCAGGTGCAAAAGAGTGGCGAGAATTATCCCGCCATCTGCATCAGCGTGATGATAGTTATCAGGCAGAATGGCAAAACTTTATAGAGTGTGTAACAGCACACAAAACACCGTTGATTACGGGTGAGGATGGTTTAAATGTATTACAAATTATTGAGGCAGCACGGCGCTCAGCAGCATCCGGTGGTCAAATGCTTAAAGTAGAGAAAAGGCAAGTCAAGAAGGTTCTCTTATGAAAGCCGTCGCTTTTATTTTCGCCCGTGGTGGATCTAAGGGTTTGCCCGGCAAAAATATCCGCCCATTAGGGGGTAAGCCTTTAATCGCATGGGCTATTGAGCAGGCCCTTAGCGTTAAGCGGATTGGGCGTGTCATTGTTTCGACAGACAGTGAGGAGATTGCGGCAGTGGCGCGTGACTTTGGCGCAGAGGTGCCATTTATAAGGCCGACAGAGCTAGCGCGTGATGACAGTCCCGAATGGTTGGCTTGGCGGCATGCGCTCAATTATCTGCGGGAAACTACTGGGGTATTACCTGAGGTGATGGTGTCAGTACCCACCACTGCGCCGCTACGTTTAGCAGTAGATATAGAGAACTGCCTAGATGAATATGAAAAAGGCGATGCCGACATAGTCATAACCGTCACTGATGCCCATCGTAGCCCGTATTTTAATATGGTCAAAACTAACGCAGATGGGACAGTGGGACTGGTTAATCCGCCTCAATCAGTCATTGCCCGTCGCCAAGACGCTCCGGTAGTGCATGATATGGCGACCGTCTGCTATGTAGCTAACGCTGAGTTTGTAATGACCTATCATGCGACCTTTGAAGGCCGTGTAAAAGCGGTGCATGTGCCCATTGAACGAGCGATTGATATTGATACTTTGATAGATTTTCAGATGGCAGAATTTTTTTTGATGAACAGAGGGTAGTGTCTAATTATGTCATTTACGGATATACGTAATGCTATCAAATCTTGGGGTCTAGCCGACCGCATTGGCCCTGATATTCCACTGACCCATTGGCGATTATATTTCAAATCAACAATGCGTACGTTATGTGTTTCAAAGTTTTTGAAATTTGGGTTAGCTGCTGAATTTAGAGCAGGCGCATATGCTATTTGCTGCTCAAAAATTAGTTTAGGAGATCGCGTCATTATCCGCCCAGGCTGCATGTTATTTGCTGACCCTCGACATGATGGTGGATGTATTACGATTGAGGATGATGTGATGCTTGGGTCTGGCGTACATATTTATGTCGCCAACCATAAATATGATAATCCAAAGGTTGTTATTATTGAACAGGGTCATAATGACCCTCAATCTGTTTTTATTCAACAGGGCGCATGGATTGGTGCTGGTGCAATCATTTTGCCAGGAGTCACGGTAGGTGAAAATTCAGTCGTTGGAGCAGGGTCAGTCGTCACCAAAAATGTCCCTGAGTTTACAGTGGCAGTGGGTAACCCTGCGAAAGTAATAAAATCTATCAAAGAAAATTAACATGCAAGCAAACTCATTAAAAAATAAAATAATTGTTGTGACGGGCGGGGCTGGTGCGATTGGTCAGTGTTTTGTACGGGGTATTGTCGAAAGAGGTGGTATTGCTATTGTGGCAGACATCAACATAGATGCAGCAAAATTACTGGCGCAAGATTGCGCAGGCCATGCTGAAGCAGCTGACTTAGATATTACAAGCAAAGATTCTGTTGTGACTATTATTGCTGATCTAATACAACGGCATGGTCGCATCGATGCATTGGTGAATAATGCTTACCCACGTAATAAAAATTATGGAAAAAAACTTGAGGATGTCGCTTATGCCGATTTTTGCGAGAACGTGAATATGCATCTTGGGGGGTATTTTCTTGTTGCCCAGCAATTTTGTTTAGCGTTTAAGCAGCAGGGTTATGGCAATATAATCAACATGTCGTCTATTTATGGGTCTATGGCACCTCGTTTTGAGGTTTATGATGGTACACCCATGACTATGCCAGTTGAGTACGCCGCAATTAAGGCTGCGATTGAACACCTTACACGCTATTTTGCTCAGTACTTTAAAGGTACGGGAATTCGAGTGAATTGCCTAAGTCCTGGTGGTATATTGGCAGGGCAATCTGCTGATTTTCTTATGGCCTATAACAAACATTGTGCATCAAAGGGTATGTTAGATGCTAATGATTTGTTAGGCGCGTTAATGTTTTTACTGTCAGATGAATCAAGTCTTATGTCAGGACAGAATTTACTGATTGATGATGGGTTTTCTCTTTGATTAATTTAAATAAAAAATTTCGAAACATTTATATTTTAGAATCAAGAGATTATTGGTCGCCGTATGCTGAAGATTTTATTGCCGAACAAGATTTAGTCTTAACTTTTGATTTTGGATTAAAGCACGAAATTGAAGGTTTTGGTGGGAGTGCTTTCTATGTTGATAGTTTATGTAGCTCAGATGAAATGCAGCAGAACAATTTTTTGGCTGCAGAGTTCTTTAAGCGATGGCATTACGATAAAGCAGGCAATGATTTTTTTACTGCACAGGACGTGCCATTTGGTTTCGCGTTTCGTATCGAAATTTGGTCTGAATATCTTCAATATGTACGACAGCGCGCTAATCTAGAGAAACTAAGAACGGTTGAGTATCAGACGATTTTCATTGCTGAGAATATTGGCTGGGTGGGTGATATCTTAAATGAGATGGGATTGCGATTTGAAACAATAAATAAACAAATAGTGTCGGATCAAGCTGTCTATTTCTTCGACATCCATAAGTATATGCACGATGCCCTTCATGGAAAGTCTATTAAAAATATTTTGGGGGCCCATGTCGCAAAAATTGATTCACCTCGTATCGAATCAATTGGTTCCAGATGCCCTGCGTACGCTTAGACCATGCCAAAGAGCCGCATAGTTATGGCTCCCTGGCAGTAGTCAGGATGAAATGTCGGCCTTCCTTTCGTGCTACTCGCACACTTCGGATGGGTAGATTTTCTTACTCCTCCTAGAGACTACAACCCCGTCGGGGGTTGTCATCGATAGTAAGTTTAATTTTTCAACTTGCTTGAAAAATTAGAGAATTTAGGACGCTATCCTGTAAAAAATCTTGTTGACTAATTTATATTGATTGCTATTGAGTCTATTTGATAGTTAGGATGGTACGTGGAGGGGCTCTATTAGGTCGGTGACCTCATGTCACATGAGTTGCCCTTAGCTGGTTGGGATGGAATATTATATGATAGTGGATTATTGATTAAGAATGGAATCGGCACATTATTAATTTAACATAGATATATCAAGCAGTGTTTCTTGTGAATTTAGACAGGCAGGGTTGGTTATTTAACGCTAAGGGTGAGTTACATGTTTTTCGCTTGGTTATTATTGCTTGTTAATACCAATCTTAAATAACTCTCTATACTTCTTTCTTAACGGGCACTTTTTAATGATATTAACTTAAAAAAGTATGCCTGCTGAATGTGGTGAGATTCATAGTGGAAAAACTTAATATTGAGTATGGATGTTTTTTATTAAATTAAATAGTTAAAAACATAAGAATATCATGGGTTATTAACTTCTAGATTATCTTAATTATGAGTATATCAATAGTTAGCAAGACTTCAACACCTATATTAAAGGATGGTGTTCTAAAAGTATCAGTTGTTAATGATTATAATGACTAATATTACATTGCATATGTGCACGACTCCGCGACACCTATTGTCAGCCATTGCGATTGCATCACAATATGAGAGTGAAGATCACCATGTTATTTTATTCGATCAGGATACGAATAAACACCTTTATTTAGCAGTGGTGTCAGAATATTTAAAACAAAGTAAATTATTTGGTTTTTCAGCTATTTTTTATAAGCCAAATAAGGGTGGTATAAAAAAGTGGCAACACAGAAAAACTATATTTCAACAGATAGATAGTTATTTAATTCGGTATAAACCAAAAAAAATATTAGTTGGTAATGACCGGCGTATGGAATTTCAATATATTGTTAGGCACTTAAATAATTCAGTAGAAGTTACTTATGTAGATGAAGGAACCGCTACTTATGTTAATGGCCTTGGCATTAATAAAATAACAGAATATATTGATAGGGTTTTTGATGCTAAATTAAAAAAATTGGTTTATGGGGCTTGGTACAGTCATACCTCAATGTTGGGAGGTAGTCGATGGATAGATAATTCAATAGTTTGTTTTCCTGATTTAGCTAATAGGGCAATCAAAAAAAAAGCGATTAAACTTTTTGAGCCGTCTTGGTTTAGACATAAAAATATAAAAGAATTCTTATATTTTTATGCAGAACGGCTTGATTTAGATGTTTTGAAAATTGCCAGCATTCAAACGGTTTTTATTTTACCCCATCCTATGTTTCTTGGAGCATCAGATTTTGATCGCGCTGCTTACAAATGCAAAATGCAAGATGAGATAAAGAAAGGAAATATAGTAGGCGTTAAGTATCATCCAAGACAATGTGGTGATCCTTTAAGTTTATTAGGGATGGGTTTAATAGAAATACCTAGAGAACTACCATTAGAATTATTTTTACCATTAATGACTATTAAAGAAGCTTGGGGTGATGTTTCTTCGGCTGTAATGTCTGTTAAATGGTTATGTCCAGACGCAAATGTCTATGCTGAAATGTGTGGGGATTCCAAAGAACTTAACTTTTTTGAAGGTTTGTTTGCTGAAATAGGTGTGCAAATAATTGATTTAGAAAATAGCGGAGGGCTAATTGATGCTGGAAAATGAGAATAAACCTCACCGGTATTTGTTATACATAGGCCAAAATTACTCATTTGAAATATTACGGCCACTTCAACAAGAATTGCGTAATTTAAATATTGAAGTGGTGTGGTTCGTATCTGGTAATGAAGTTGATGTCTCTCTTTTTCAGAGTGATGAAAAAGTATTAATTTCAGTAATTGATGTGCTTAGATATAACCCCACAGTGACACTTGTGCCTGGTAACGAAGTACTGTATTTCTTGCCGGGAATTAAGGTGCAAGTTTTTCATGGGTTAGAAAGTAAGAAAAAGCGTCGGATTCTCCTTAAAGGTTTTTACGATTTATATTGTACTTGCGGTAAAGCACAAACGAAAAGATTTAGACAACTCGCAAGTAAGCATGGTTATTTTGATGTTGTAGAAACGGGTTGGCCTAAGTTAGATTCTTTGTATTCAGCCAGGCCTTTAGCTGAATATAAACAAGCAACCAAACCGATTGTTTTATATGCCCCTACGTTTTCAGAAAAATTAACGAGTGCTTATGCTTTGTTTAGTCAATTTGAATTATTAAGCCAACAAGATGAGTATTTTAATTAAATTTCATCCTAAAATGGACCCAGCATGTATTGCCAAATATAGACGAATTTGTAATGAAAATATGCAAATTGTTGAGACTAATTCTATAGCGGCTTTATTGCAAACTGCTGATGTTATGGTATCAGATACATCGTCAGTAGTAAGTGAGTTTAGCCTATTAAATAAACCTGTAGTGACTTTAAATAATGTTCAGCCAGAGAAGCATTTTTTTAATTTTAGTAATCCACTCGATTTGATTAAACAATTAGAGTTAGCTACTCAAAAATTAAGAAATGGTGAAGAAATAGTGCCTCAAAGTTATATAAATGACCTTCACTCATTTAGGGATGGTTTTTCTGCTAAAAGAGTGATTTCGGCCGTTGAGCATATTTTAGAAAATGGAAAACAAAATAATGGTCCAAAGCCAATTAATTTTTTTCGAAAGTTTAAGCAACGAAAAAAATTTAACTATTGGGAATTCTAATGAGAGTGATAACGTTTGGTCCTTATAATGTGTTCCATTATAGTCATGTGAGGTTATTGGAGTGTGCAAAAGCACTTGGGTATCATTTAATTGTTGGTGTTTCTACTGATGCGTTAAATCTTTCTAAGGAACAAAGAGCCCCCATATATAATGAGCAGTAGCGCCTATATATTGCTAATAGTTTATGGTTTGTTGATGAGTTTTTTAGGAAAGTTTAGAAATAGAAGAGAATATATTCTTAAGTATAAAGCGGACGTTTTAGTTATGGGTGATGATTGGAAGGATAAGTTTAATGATATTTGTCGTATTAAGTATTTTAAAAGAGTTCCCTTAATATCAACGATTGAGATTATTGAGATCGTTCGCTCAAAAGTCGAGTTATAAAACATGTTGTGTTAAATGTCTTTGATGCAATTTCTATGGGTTTTAGCTGTATTTCGTCGTTACAAGCGAGCGGTAAAATACCGTTATACGTAATTTTTAACTTAACAACTAAGGTAACTCAGTGTTCCATAGGCCTCTTGTGGTTTGGGTTGGTTATTAGCTGTTTTGATCTAATGAAGTTTTTCTTTTTCAAGAGGCTGGCGTGGGATTAAGGGAATTATAGTAGAGGGGCTTTAAGGTTACTTTAGTAAAATGCCGTATTAAAATCAATTAAAGTAGTGTTGATTTAGGTTTGTAAAATGTAAGCTTAAAATCTGTAATTAATTCGTTTTTTATTGTTACAAGAGTCTTTGAGAAAAAATATAGAGTGAGAGGGTTTTGTAGACTTAGCTGGTTTGATAAATAATTAAGGTAGGTAATTTAGATGAAAGGAAGTAAGGGTGTAAGGGAAGATTCAGACTGGGGGACATATCAGAGGCTTTTGAAGTACGCTGTACCATACTGGAAGTTTTTTGTAATTAGTTTCGTTGGGTTTGCTTTGTATGCGGCAACCCAGCCATTATTTGCAATGGTTATTAAGCATATTATTGATACGCTGGGGACAGAGGCCAAAGAAGGAATGCTGTATTTACCACTCTTTTTTGTGGGCTTGTTTTTTGCTCGTGGTTTGGGGACTTTTTTAGGGCGATATTTTTTGGCTCGAGTGTCCGCCAATGTTACACATACCTTACGGAGTGAAATATTTAATCATTATACTTGTTTGCCGGTTTCATTTTTTTCTGAAAATAACAATGGGCATATGATTTCACGTATTACCTATAACGTAGGTGAAGTAACTAGAGCCACTAGCGATTCTATTCGGACTTTTGTGCGTGAAGGATTAACAGTTATAGGGTTGTTAGCATATTTGATATATGCAAATTGGCAGTTATCATTGGTTTTTTTTCTGGTTGCTCCGCTTGTGGCTGTTTTGGTGAAATATGTAAGTAAGCGTATAAAGCAGTTAAGTAAAAAGATGCAAGAAACGGTCGGAGATATGACTCACGTTACCTCAGAAATGGTAGTTGGGGTGGAGGTTGTTAAAAGTTTTGGAGGGGGGGGGTATGAAAGAAAACGATTTGCACAGGCGAGTTTAAATAATAGGCGGCAATTTTTAAAATTGGTTATGACCATGTCAATTCATAACCCGCTAATACAGTTTATTATTTCATTGGCGCTAGCTGGTATGATGTATCTGGCATTAATTTTGATGGAGGACGCAGGTCCAGGGGAGTTTGTTGCTTATTTGACGGCCGCATTTTTATTGCCTCGGCCGATAAGACAGCTAAGTGAAGCTAATGGCGAGATGCGCCGGGGAGTGGCTGCCGCTGAGTCATTGTTCGAAGTATTAGACGAGCCCTTGGAGGAGGATGGCGGGAGTTATGAAAAAGACAGGGTAGTAGGGGGGATTGAATTTAAGAACGTATCGTTTACGTATGCAAAAGAAAAGGCGTTGGCGCTTAATAACATTAATTTGAAAATAAAGGCGGGACAGACGGTTGCGTTAGTCGGGGTGTCGGGGGGCGGGAAAAGCACGTTGATTAAATTATTGTCCCGATTTTATGATAATCAGGATGGCGAAATTTATTTGGATGGGGTTGATTTAAAAAATTATACGTTGATGAGTTTGCGGGGACAAATGGCATTGGTAACACAGCATGTGACATTGTTTAATGATACCGTCGCCAATAATATTGCGTATGGCTGCCTAGAGGGTGTATCAAGGGATCAGGTAGTGAAGGCAGCAACAGATGCGCATGCGATAGAATTCATACAAAAAATGCCTCAAGGATTGGATACGGAAATTGGTGAGAATGGATTGAAGTTGTCAGGAGGGCAGCGGCAGCGGTTAGCCTTGGCAAGGGCTTTTTTAAAAAATGCACCTGTTTTAATATTGGACGAAGCAACCTCGGCATTAGATAACGAGTCCGAAAGGTTTATACAACTGGCGTTAGACAAGGTGATGAAGGATAGAACTACGATTGTAGTGGCCCATCGATTATCAACCATACAAAGCGCTGATGTCATTATTGTTATGGAGGAGGGACGGATTGTTGAACAAGGCACACACAGTGACTTATTGAAAACAGGGGTAGCCTACAAGAGGCTATACGACTTGCAGTTTAATAGTCAGCCCGTAGAAAGTAGGGCTTAGCTATTTAATAGGTAAACGTAATCTGCGATAGGCGTTGTGGTGCGTTTTGGGCTAATGACCATCTAATTTAAAGAACGCCAAATAAAGGTTTGACGGTTGGGTTCTGGGCTGTATACTTCACCGCTCAGTTCAGGCCAAGCCAAGCAATTTTCTGGATTGAGTCGGGAAAGAAAATAAGTTTGACGGGTTAGTTGACACGGTAAAGAAAGTGTTTATAATAGTCGAACT
>Ga0233435_1001416_pt1 | contig 23160 bp, 12 predicted proteins | sample SI_122_August201_3_FD_182735 | JGI IMG/M metagenome (GOLD analysis project Ga0233435, IMG submission 182735) | Seawater microbial communities from Saanich Inlet, British Columbia, Canada - SI_122_August2016_135_MG | ecosystem: Environmental > Aquatic > Marine > Inlet | place: Canada: British...
TGAAGCCACTGCCAGCTAGAGGGAAGCCCGATGCTGAGGGAAATTGAGAGTATGGAAAGTGTTATGGTGAGTTCTATTAAGGTCAGTCCTAGAGGTTTCTTGGTCATTATCTTTAAGTTAATATAGTAAATCAGTGCTCTATTATTAAAGTAATATACGGGGCGGTCAAGTGAATGCTGAGGCGTTAGTTAAAAAGTGGGCTGTTTAGAAAGGGCTTTGTGCTTTTTTTCGAAAGGGAAAGCGTTGAAAAAAATTACGAAAATATAGGTTGAGACTAAGTTGAAATGCAGGTAGTCAGAAAGGGTATTCTGTTTTGAATTAGAGGGGGCAAGAAAGGGGGTAACCAGGCCAAGTTGTTATTTGGCCTGGTTATATTGCCTATTGTAGGGCTTTGGTGAGTCTGTTTAAGGCTTCTGTAAGGTTTGCTTCGCTGGTCGCGATAGAGAGGCGTACATGGCCAGGTGCGCCGAAGGCAGTCCCTGGAACAAGTGCGACTCCAGCGGTTGTAATTAAATGTTCCGCTAAGCTGACATCGTCATCAATGTTATCGAGTCGTTCAATGACAGGGGTGACGTCGGGGAAGCAATAAAAGGTGCCATCTGAAGGTAGGCAAGATACGCCTGTAATCTTATTTAAGCGTTCAACAACCATATCATGTCTTGCCTTGAACTCAGTGAGCATGGTGGCAATGCAGCCTTGGTCGCCAGACAGTGCTGCTGCTGCGGCCGCCTGTGAAATAGAGCATGGATTTGAGGTGCTTTGTGATTGTATTTTTTTCATGGCTGCAATTAATTTTGCAGGTCCACCACAGTAGCCAATTCTCCAGCCAGTCATTGAATAGGCCTTAGATACGCCATTTAAAACAACTGTGCGACCGATGAGTTCGGGGCAAGCGTTAACAATATTGATGAATGGCGCTTCGGTCCATAATATATGTTCATACATATCATCGGTGGCGATGAGTATGTTGGGGTGCTTGAGCAGCACGTCTGCTAATGCGGTGAGTTCAGCTTTACTGTAAGCCATTCCTGTTGGGTTAGATGGGCTGTTGATTACAAATAGCCGGGTTTTTTCTGTGATGTTGGCTTCTAGTTGTTCTGCAGTGATTTTAAAGTTTTGGCTTAGATCGCCAGAAACAATCACGGGTTTAGCGCCAGCGAGTAGCACCATGTCTGGGTATGAGACCCAGTAAGGGGCCGGGATGATGACTTCATCACCAGGGTTTAAGTAAGCTTGGGCTAAATTATAAAAACTTTGTTTGCCACCAGAAGAGACTAAAATCTGGTTTAAGTTGTAGCTGAGGCCGTTGTCTTGCTTGAACTTATTGGCAACTGCCTGCTTGAGTTCGGTTGTGCCATCTACGGGGGTATATTTTGTTTGCCCACTATTGATTGCTTCTATGGCCGCCTGCTTGATAAAGTCGGGGGTGTCGAAATCGGGTTCGCCTGCACCAAGGCCGATAATGTCTTTGCCTTGGGCGCGCATTTCAGCTGCTCGAGCAGTGATTGCTAAGGTTGCAGAAGGTTTGATTTCTTGAACGCGGTTTGAAAGGGGTAAGTCCATCATGAGATCTGCCGTCGATGTGTAAATGACTTTATGTCATAAAATGTGAGTACAATACTTATTAATCCTAGCGTATCTACTAAAGTCATGGCAAAAAGATTTGAAATAAAATCAAAATTTTCTCCTGCAGGGGATCAGCCTGCAGCAATTAAGCAGTTAGTCTCAGGTCTAAATGATGGTGAGGTTTGTCAGACGTTGTTAGGTGTGACGGGTTCTGGAAAGACATTTACCATTGCCCATGTCATCGATACATTGCAGCGTCCAGCCATTATCATGGCGCCCAATAAAACCTTGGCAGCTCAGCTTTACGGCGAAATGAAGTCTTTCTTTCCGAATAACTCGGTAGAATATTTTGTGTCGTATTATGACTATTACCAACCTGAGGCGTATGTCCCTAATACCGATACCTTTATAGAAAAGGACGCGTCTATCAATGAGCATGTCGAGCAAATGCGCTTGTCTGCGACAAAGGCATTGTTAGAGCGCAAAGACACCATTGTTGTCGCAACTGTTTCGGCCATTTATGGCTTAGGGGATCCTGAGTCTTATTTGAGTATGATGCTGCATTTGAGCCGAGGGGAAGTGATCGACCAGCGCAATATTTTACGCCGGCTTGCAGAACTGCAATACACGAGGAATGATGCTGAGTTGCATAGGGGGACTTATCGTGTGCGGGGGGAAATAATTGATGTTTATCCCGCTGAATCCGATAGGGATGCGCTGAGAATTGAATTGTTTGACGATGAGGTCGAGAACCTATCGTGGTTTGATCCGCTGACTGGAGAAATTGGTGAGCGGGTGCCGAGAGTGACGATTTATCCTAAGACGCACTACGTTACGCCAAGGCAAACTCTGTTAGATGCGATTGAAGAGATTAAAGCGGAATTAAAAACGCGATTGGCATTCTATTATAGTGAAAATCGACTGGTTGAGGCTCAAAGGCTAGAGCAAAGGACGCGCTTTGACATTGAGATGATGTTGGAGCTGGGATACTGCAGTGGTATTGAAAACTACTCTCGTTACCTTTCTGGTCGAAATCCTGGTGACTCCCCTCCAACGCTACTGGATTATATGCCCAAAGAGGCGATGGTGATTGTGGATGAGAGTCATGTGACGGTGCCTCAGATTGGCGCAATGTATAAAGGGGATAGGTCAAGGAAGTCGAATTTAGTTGATTATGGTTTTCGGATGCCGTCAGCATTAGATAATCGGCCTTTACGTTTTGATGAATTTGAAAAATTGATTGGGCAAATGGTGTGTGTGTCAGCAACCCCCGGAGATTATGAAAAAGAACATAGCGGCGACATGGTTGAGCAATTGGTACGGCCAACTGGCTTGCTAGACCCTATTGTAACTGTAAAACCTGCGACCACCCAAGTTGATGACTTGCTTTCAGAGATTCATGCGACAGTTGAAAAAGGTGAGAAGGTGCTGGCGACCACTTTGACTAAGCGGATGGCGGAAGATTTAACGGACTATTTGGCTGAGCATGGCGTTCGAGTTCGCTACCTTCACTCGGATATTGAAACAGTTGAGCGTGTTGAAATTATTCGAGATTTACGCCTGGATAAATTTGATGTGCTGATTGGGATTAATCTTTTGAGAGAAGGCTTGGATATGCCAGAGGTATCACTCGTGGCAATATTGGACGCTGATAAAGAGGGGTTTTTACGCTCAGTCAGGTCGCTGGTTCAAACAATAGGGCGTGCAGCAAGAAATGCCTCTGGTCGTGCGATTTTATATGCTGATAAAATAACAAGGTCAATGTCGGTGGCTATGGAAGAGACCGCTCGGCGGAGGGAAAAACAGCAGGCGCATAATGAGTTGCATGGCATCACGCCGAAGACGGTGGTAAAAGATGTGCAGGATATTATGGAAGGTGCAAGGCTATATAAAGTAAAAGGTAAGTCTAAAACTAAGACCGAGGATGACTTGTCTAAATACCAAACGATGACGACGAAAGAGGTGGTGAAAGCACTAGATGAGCTTGAGGTTAAAATGTTTGAGCACGCTAAGTTATTGGAGTTCGAAGAGGCGGGCTTAATTCGAGATAAAATGGATGCCATTCGAGAGATCGGGTTAATTCGTTGAAAATGGTTGTAAAGGCAAAAAAGAAGCAGTAAGATGCCACCCTTATATAGGCGCGTAGCTCAGCGGTAGAGCACTACCTTGACATGGTAGTGGTCGGTGGTTCGACCCCACTCGTGCCTACCAATTCCTTTTATGTTTAGGGTGTCTGCTCAACATTCATGCCAGTCATTACATTGCCCGACGCAACTCAGCGTCAATATGATCAATCCATTTCAATTCACGATATTGCGGCTTCTATCGGCCCCGGTTTAGCTAAGGCTGCTATTGCAGGTAAAGTTGATGGTGCGTTGGTGGATACTTCTTTCCTCATTGAAAATGATGCTGCACTAGAAATTATCACGGAAAAAAGTGATGAGGCGCTAGAGATTATTCGGCACTCGACTGCACATTTACTTGCACAGGCAGTTAAGCGGTTGTTTCCTGCTGCACAAGTGACGATTGGGCCTGTTATTGAAGACGGCTTCTATTATGACTTTTCGTTTGAGCGCCCCTTTACAGAAGATGATTTGTTAACCATTGAAAAAGAAATGGCTAAAATCGTCAAAGACAATGTGCCTGTTGAGCGTAGTGTGATGGACCGGGATGACGCTGTGCAATTTTTCTTGGATCAAGGAGAAAAATTCAAAGCGGAAATCATTCAAGATATTCCTGCAGGTCAGCAAATTTCATTGTATCGACAAGGGGACTTTATTGACCTGTGTCGTGGTCCTCATGTGCCTGCAACTGGTAAGCTGAAGGTCTTCAAGTTGACCAAAGTATCAGGTGCTTTTTGGCGGGGTGATGCGAATAACGAAATGCTTCAGCGTGTATATGGTACCGCATGGGGTAATAAAAAGGCGATGAAGCAGTACTTGCATCGCATCGAGGAAGCCAAAAAACGAGATCACCGTCGTTTGGGTAAACAGTTGGATTTCTTTCACATGCAAGAAGAAGCACCTGGCATGGTGTTCTGGCATGATAAAGGTTGGAAAATTTACTTAGCGATTGAGCAATATATTCGTGAGACCTTAGTGGTTCATGGTTATAGCGAAGTTAAAACACCTCTAATTGCTGATAAAGTATTATGGGAAAAATCAGGGCACTGGGATAAATACAGTGAAGGGATGTTCACCACGCATTCGGAAAAGCGTGAGTTTGCAATTAAGCCCATGAACTGCCCATGCCATGTTCAAATATTTAACCAAGGGTTAAAGAGTCATCATGATTTGCCATTGCGAATGGCAGAATTTGGCTCATGTCACCGGAATGAACCTTCTGGCACGCTGCATGGTTTGATGCGTGTGCGAGGATTTGTTCAGGATGATGCGCACATTTTTTGTACCGAATCACAAGTGCAGTCTGAAGTATCGGCATTTATGGACTTGTTATTTGATGTGTACAAGCACTTTGGCTTTGAGGACGTACTGATTAAATTGTCAACGCGCCCAGAAAAGCGCATTGGCAGTGATGAAATATGGGATAAAGCGGAACAAGCACTGGAAGAGGCACTGGATAACCGTGGTGTGGAGTGGGAGTTACAGCCAGGAGAGGGCGCTTTTTACGGTCCAAAGATTGAATTTTCACTGCGTGATTGCTTAGGCAGGGTTTGGCAGTGTGGCACAATTCAAGTCGACTTTTATATGCCCGAGCGTTTGGGGGCAGCTTATGTGGACCAAGACAGCAAAAAACAAGTGCCTGTCATGTTGCATAGAGCCATTTTGGGCTCGTTGGAGCGTTTTATCGGCATTTTGATTGAGCAATATGCAGGAGCCATGCCGAGCTGGTTGGCACCAGTGCAAGTTGTGGTAATATGCATAGCAGATCGACATGCTGAGTATGCTGGGGAAATTGAGCTACAATTATCTCAGCATGGTTTCAGGGTTGATACCGATTCTCGTAGTGAAAAAATTGGTTTTAAAATTCGAGAGCATACGATGCAAAAAGTACCGTATATTCTTGTTGTTGGTGACCAAGAGATTGAAGACGGCACAGTGTCAGTTAGGCAGCGTGGCGGGGAAGACTTAGGTAGCATGACAGCAGAAGATTTTGCACAACTGCTGGGTGAGCATAAGATTTAATTCGGAGGACGATACTATCGCTCGTAAAGATTCAAAAAATGACGGACCACGTCTTAATGGTAAGATAACCGTCGCGCAAGTACGCTTGTCAGGTGAAAACAAAGAAGAACTTGGCATTATGTCAATTGAAGATGCGCTTAAGGCAGCTGAAGCAGCTGGCTTAGACTTGGTTGAAATTGCACCAACTGCAAAGCCGCCAGTCTGTCGATTGATGGATTATGGCAAGTATAAATTTGAATCCAGTAAGAAAAAAGCGGCAGCCAGGAAAAAGCAAAAACAAGTACAGGTTAAAGAGATTAAATTTAGGCCTGGAACGGGTGAAGGTGATTACCAGGTTAAACTGCGTAGCTTGATTAAATTCTTGGAAGCGGGTGACCGTGCAAAAGTAACATTGCGCTATCGTGGTCGAGAAATGGCTCATCAAGATATTGGTCGCGCCTTACTCAAGCGTATTGAGCAAGACCTACTTGAGCATGGTGTTGTTGAGCAATTTCCTCGCATGGAAGGCAGGCAGATGGTTATGGTGCTTTCGCCTAAAGTAAAAACTAAAAAATAAGATGAATGGCTAATTTCTGCCAAGAAACTTATGGGTGATTCAAAATGCATATTTACACTGTTAAGTGTGCATTTTTTTGCGTTATTGGGTGGGTGTGTAAGTTTGTCCTGGTAAGACCCGCTGAAATTGCAAAATAGTCTGTATTATTGCTGTACACAGGGGAAGATACCTTTTATGATACCTGCTCTGTTTTATTTGTCATAAACTGGGAGTACAGCAATGCCCAAGATTAAATCAAACCGTGGTGCAACGAAACGTTTTAAGTCGAAAGCATCTGGTGGGATTAAACGTGGTCAATCACATCGTCGTCATATCTTGACTAAAAAAAGCACTAAGCGAAAACGTCAGTTACGTCGTCCAATGGAGCTACATGCTGCAGATGTGAAGAGCGCAAAACGGTTAATGCCCTACGGCTAAACCATTTCATTTACCTAATTATTTAAGTCGGAGCCAAATATGCCAAGAGTTAAACGTGGTGTAACCGCTAGAGCCAAGCACAAAAAAGTGCTCAAAGAAGCTAAGGGCTACTACGGTGCTCGTAGAAAAGTGTTTCGCGTTGCGAAACAAGCAGTTATTAAAGCTGGTCAATATGCATACCGTGATAGAAGGGTTAAGAAAAGAACTTTCCGATCATTGTGGATTGCCCGTATTAATGCCGCAGCGAGAGATTGTGGAATTACATATAGCCAATTTATTAATGGCCTGAAAAAAGCCTCTATCGAAATTGACCGCAAAGTTTTAGCAGACATTGCTGTATTTGATAAAACAGGTTTTGCCAAAATTGCAGAGAAAGCAAAAGCCAGCTTAGCTGGGTAATTTGCTTGATTCATTTTGTGCAATAAGAAGGGAAAGCACTGCTTTCCCTTCTTACGTTGTACTAAGCCGAAATGGTGTTGTTGCTCTCAATTGGTTTATGTGGCAAAAATGCAATTCAGCGCTTTAATAACCGGAATCGTTTTAATAGCACATCTAATTAATTGACTTTCCTTTTATTATCGCTATGTTAGTGATCTTGAATTTAAGGTGGTAGGTGGTTCTTAATGTCCAGCGTAGAAATTCTTCTAGAGCAAGCTCAAGCTGAAGTTGCTCAAGCATCCGATTTGAAGTCATTAGATGATGTTCGGGTTAAATATTTAGGCAAAAAAGGGTTGCTCACGGATCAGCTTAAGCAGCTAGGTAAGCTATCTGCGGAAGATCGCCCTAAAGTTGGTCAGCAGATTAACTTGGCAAAAAAGCAAATTCAAACAACGCTGAACGAGAAAAAAGATCAGCTAAAAGAAGCTGAGCTAAATGATATTCTGGCCAAAGAAGCAATTGACGTTAGTTTGCCGGGTCGCGGTGAAGCTGTTGGTGCGTTACACCCAGTGACTAAAACGATTGCTCGGATCACTGAGTTGTTTTCCCAAATTGGTTTCGAGGTGGCTGAAGGGCCTGAAATCGAAAATGACTATCATAATTTTGAAGCACTCAACATTCCTGCTCATCACCCTGCTCGTGCGATGCATGATACCTTTTATTTTTCTGAGCACTTGTTACTTCGTACTCATACTTCACCAGTACAAGTGCGTGTGATGGAGTCTGAAGAGCCACCTTTAAAAATTATTGCGCCTGGTCGGGTTTACCGGTGTGACTCTGACATTACTCACACGCCCATGTTTCACCAGGTTGAAGGTTTTATGGTGGACACGGATGTCAGTTTTGCTGACTTAAAGGGCTTGATTGATCAATTCTTGCGGGAGTACTTTGAAAAAGACCTCGCTGTCCGTTTCCGTCCTTCATACTTTCCATTTACTGAGCCATCAGCTGAAGTAGATATTGAATGTGTTATGTGTGGTGGGGAAGGTTGTCGAGTATGTAGTCATACGGGATGGTTGGAAGTACTCGGTTGCGGTATGATTCATCCTAACGTATTGAAATCTGTCAATATTGACCAAGATAAGTATAATGGCTTTGCTTTTGGTATGGGTGTAGAGCGCTTGGCCATGCTGCGTTATGGTGTGAATGATTTACGGCTGTTTTTCGAGAACGATTTGCGGTTCTTGCGTCAGTTTCAATAGGGGCAGAAAAATGAAAATAAGTGAAAACTGGATCAAAGAATGGGTGCCTGTTGAAACGGATATTGCAGCATTAACACATCAGTTGACCATGGGAGGGTTAGAGGTTGATGGTGTAGAGCCTGCCGCTCCAGCATTTAGCGGTATTGTTGTAGGTGAGGTTGTATCAGTTGATAAGCATCCAGACGCTGAAAAATTGCAGGTGTGTCAAGTCAATGTGAATGCTGAGGCGCACTTGCAAATTGTTTGTGGTGCCAAAAATGTCGCTGTTGGTATGAAGGTGCCAACTGCGATTGTTGGTGCAAAGCTGCCTGGTGACTTTAAAATTAAAAAGGCAAAGTTGCGTGGTGTTCCGTCATTTGGAATGCTATGTGCCTCATCCGAATTAGGCTTGTCTGAGTCTTCGGAAGGCTTGATGCCATTGCCAAGTGATGCGCCTATTGGCCGGGATTTTAGGGCATATTTAAATTTAGATGATAACTGCATCGAAGTGGATTTAACGCCTAATCGTGGTGATTGTTTGAGTGTGCGTGGTGTGGCAAGAGAGCTGGGTGTTTACTACAAACTTGCTGTGACTGAGCCTGCCATTGTTAAGGCGGATGAAGTCATAGATGATGTATTGCCTGTTAGCGTGGTAGCAACAAATGCTTGTCCGCGCTATTTGGGGCGCGTTATTAAAGGGATTAACCCTATAGCTGAGACGCCGTTTTGGATGCAGGAAAAATTACGTCGCTCAGGTTTGAGAAGTATTAGTCCTACTGTTGATGTTACAAATTTTGTTTTGATTGAATTAGGTCAGCCAATGCATGCATTTGATCTAACAAAAATTAGCGGTGGGTTAACGGTTCGGATGGCTGAGCCTAAAGAGGTTGTGACCTTACTTGATGGTCAAGAAAAAGCATTAAATGATGATGCGTTGGTCATTGCTGATGAGCAGGGCGCGGTTGCGTTGGCAGGTATTATGGGTGGTGAGCGTACTGCCGTTGATGATGAGACCACGGATATTTTCTTAGAGTGTGCGTTTTTTGCGCCATTGGCCATTGTTGGCCGTGGGCGTAATTATGGCATTCAGACTGATTCATCGCACCGCTTTGAGCGTGGGGTGGACTGGCAATTGCAGGAGCAGGCGATACACCGGGCAACTGAGTTGCTATTGGAGATTGCTGGTGGTCAAGCTGCACCCGTTACGACAGTAGAGTCAGTGTCTGATTTACCTGAAGTGGCTGTGGTTACTTTAAGGAAAACAAAAATACAGCAAATTTTAGGTTTAGAGGTTGTTGAGCAGGATGTCACTGATATGCTTACCCGATTGGGGATGGCGGTCACCTTTAATTCAGGTGCATGGCAAGTAACACCTCCGAGTTATCGTTTTGATATTGAAATTGAAGCAGATTTAATTGAAGAGGTTGCCCGTATTTACGGTTACGATAATTTGCCAATTTCAAAGCTACAAACACCAATGGGGCTGCATGCCATCCCTGAAGTAAAAGTGGGTGTTTCAGCGATGAAAAATAACTTAGTAGGCCGTGGCTACCAAGAAGTGGTTACCTATAGCTTTGTTCATCCTGATCAGCAGGCAAAAGTATCCCCTGATGAAAAAGCCATTGCTCTAGCAAACCCAATTTCAGCTGATTTATCTGTTATGCGGACGAGTCTGTGGACAGGGTTGTTGCAGGCTATGGTGTACAACCGAAAGCGACAGCAATCCAAAATGAGATTGTTTGAGTCAGGCTTAAGTTTTGTTGAGCGTGATGGGGAAATACTGCAAAAAAATTACTTAGCAGGCCTTGTGACGGGGTCTTTTTTGTCCGAACAATGGGGTGAGGTGAGTCGCCCTATCGACTTCTTTGATGTAAAAGCAGACGTGTTGGCTGTGTTGTCTCTTACTGCAGACACCCTTGATTTTAGTTTTAAGGTTGAGCCAAATCCGGCACTGCACCCGGGGCAATCAGCGCGAATCTATTTAAATGATAAGGCTGTTGGGTGGATAGGAATGGTACATCCAAAGCTTGAACAAGAGATGTCTCTAGGCCAAAAAGTATTTGTTTATGAGTTGGATGTTAGTGAGCTTAGTGAGGGGCAGTTGCCAAAATATAAGCCTTTATCTAAGTACCCTGGCATCCGTAGAGACATCGCGTTGATTGTAAAAGAATCTGTTACATTTGAAGAAGTACAATCAATTATTAAAAATAACCAAAGTTCTCACTTAAAAGAGACTATACTATTTGATGTATATCGAGGTGAACACTTAGGTGGGAATCAAAAGAGTTTGGCTATTGGCTTAATTTTGCAGGATGAAACACAGACTTTGAAGGACGAGGACGTGGATATTTCTGTGGGTGCAATAGTGAAACAACTTACTGATCAACTAGGCGCAACTTTGCGGGATTAAATATGGCATTAACCAAAGCTGATATGGCAGAAAAACTGTTTGAAGAGTTGGGACTCAATAAGCGTGAAGCAAAAGAAATGGTCGAAATGTTCTTTGAAGAAGTTCGTTTCGCGCTAGAAGAAAGTGAGCAAGTAAAGCTTTCTGGGTTTGGCAATTTTGACCTTCGAGATAAAAATGAACGACCTGGGCGTAATCCCAAAACGGGAGAGGAAATCCCGATTTCTGCACGGCGCGTAGTGACATTTCGCCCTGGGCAAAAGCTTAAAGCACGGATAGAAAGCTATGTTGGAACCGACAAATAACACTGAGCTGCCTGTAATACCCGGTAAAAAGTACTTCACGATTGGTGAGGTGAGTGAGCTGTGCGCTGTGAAGCCACATGTTTTGCGTTATTGGGAGCAAGAATTTACACAGCTTAAGCCTGTTAAAAGGCGAGGTAATCGTCGTTATTACCAAAGGCATGATGTTGTGCTGATCCGCCAAATTCGTGGTTTGCTTTATGAGCAAGGTTTTACCATTGGTGGGGCAAAGCAAAAATTAAGTCAAACAGATGGGCAGAGTGATTTGCGCGTTTGTGCGAATACAATAAAGCAACTTCGTGAAGAATTAGAGCAAGTTGCAGAGCTTTTAAAACTCTAGCGAATCAATAACGTGAGTGCTATACTCACGCTCTCAAATCGGGGCGTAGCGCAGCTTGGTAGCGCACTTGACTGGGGGTCAAGTGGTCGCAGGTTCAAATCCTGCCGTCCCGACCATAATTTTACTGCCTTTTGCTCTCACTGTTTAGAATCAAAAAAACTCCTGTTCGTTTTTTATCTTTTGTCATGCACCTTGCTAATAAGTACTCATTTATAATTGTGTCGGCTTTGAATCGCTAGGTTAAGTGGGTACTTTGTGATGCTTTTTTTGTTGAAATCATTATTGGCCAGTTTGTGCATTAATTTCTATTTGAATGCAATGGCTTAAACCACTTGCGGGCAGCGTGTCACACGCATAGAATGACAACTATGGATGATCACAGGCCAGAATAAATACCGGCAGCAGGATGTTTGCCGGGCTGACCTATAACAATAATAAAAGACGATTTTTAATGACTCGGAGCACACCGAATCCGTGGCTGTTTATTCCTAAGCCACAGCCTACCGCCACTTTACGTTTAATCTGCTTTCCTTATGCTGGTGGCAGTGCCCAAATCTTTTACCCTTGGATTAATCTACTCCCTGACTGGGTTGAGCTGGTTGCTGTTCAGTTACCTGGGCGAAGTACGCGTATGAGTGAGCCTGCGCTCATGGATACAGCGGCAATCATGCAGGCGCTGTTGCCTCAAATTAGCCCTATATTGAATCAGCCTTATGTTCTATTTGGCCATAGTTTGGGGGCGACATTGGCCTTTGAAATGATGCGATATTGTCGATTGCATCACTTACGTCAACCTGCTTTATTTATGCCCGCAGGGCGGCGAGCACCGCATATCACCGATTTATCCCCGCCAACATGGCAGTTACCAGATGCACAGTTCATTGAAAAACTAAGGGTGCTTAATGGCACTCCGCAGTCGGTGTTAGAGCACGAAGAGTTAATGCAATTGGTCTTGCCCGTGTTACGAGCAGATTTTGCAGTTGCAGAGCAATATCAATATCAGCCACAGTCCAAATTAACCGTTCCATTCTATGTGTTGGGTGGCGAGCAAGATGAAGCAAATCATACCGAACAAGCAATGCAAGCGTGGCAGCAGCATACATCCGCTGATTTTAAGTCGGCGCTGCTATCTGGTGATCATTTTTTTATTCATTCTCAGGAAAAGCAATTGCTTGATTTGGTTAATGCAGCCTTATTGCACGTGGTGGCTAGAGAGTAGGGTGTATCAATGGCTTTATTTTACCGACATGGAATGTGAGCTTTGTAGGGTAACAAGGCAGTGAGTCGTTAAGGATAACAATAATAACAAGGAATTAGGATGGAAAAGCAACCACAAAATCAGCTGTATGCAGGAGAAGTTCCGCTTAGCCCTATGCAGCAATGGTTCATTAAAACACACCCTGAACCCATTCATCAGCAACACCTAACCGCCTTGTACCGATGTGAGGCTGCGATTGAGTCTTCATTGTTAAAAAATACCGTGCAATATCTTCTGGCACAGCATGACGTTTTGCGTATGCGTTATATAGACACGGAACAAGGTTGGGTTCAGTGGTGTGCTGATGACATTGTGGATGACGTGATTGGCTGGGAAGATTTAAGTGATATCCCTGAGCAAACAAGAATGTCGGTCTTAAAGGCAAGGTCATCTTCATTGTTGGCGCAGCTTGATGTGTTTAAAGGGCCTGTGTTTTTAGTGCGATACTTGTCATTTGGCCCAGATGTGCCTGGCTATTTACTGATGATCTGTCATCGAATGGTGGTTGATGAAACCAGCTTGAAACTGTTAGGAGAAGACTTTACCAATATTTATCAAGCACTGAGCCAAGGTGAAAAGGTTACCTGTGATGTTAAGCAAGATGCTTTTCGACATTGGGCTAATGCATTAAATGATTGGGTGCAAGCTGAGGCAATAGAACCTGCTGTTGCTCCGTGGTTGGCTTTGAAAGGCCAAAAACAGTCCCAGGAAATTATGGGGCAATCGGAGCAAGGCTCCTATGATGGCCATATTGCAACAACGTCTATAACATTAGATGAATCATGTAGTCAGGCAATATTACATGCACTCCCTGATTGCTACCATACTGATGCCGAAACAATATTGTTGACAGCCATATTAATGGCTTTTTCGCCTTTATATGAGTCTGAGCAATTCTACTTTATGCTCGAAGGTGATGGGCGAAAAGCAGGGCGGCGTTTTAGTCGCCACTTTGAACGATCTGTCGGGTGGTTCGCATACCAATACCCTGTTTGCCTACCATTCTCTCGAGAAAAAGGGATGAGTGGCTTAATTAAAGCCGTGAAAGAGGGTGTAAAAGCCTATCCTAATGATGGATTAGACTACCAGTTGTATCGGTATCGTGGTCAAGACCCCATGCTCTCTGAGCATTTAACATTACCAATGCCTGCGTTAACGATAAAACTATTAACAGAGCCAAGTAATCATTCGGTCGGGTTTTTAAAAGCGGTCGATATTTTAGACAAAGGAAAACAGCCCGAGTATAAAAAATACCAAAATTTACTTTTATCTTGTCAGAAAATGGATGATGGTAAGCTGGTTGTTCGTGTCGATTATAATAATCAACGGGTTAAGCAGCGTTTTGTTGAGCAAATGACTCAGGCGCTGAATACGGCATTGCAGCAATTATCTACCCATGCAGAAACATCTAATGAGGGTGGGCATACCCCTAGCGATTTTAGCTATGTGTCATTATCGCAAGTGCAAGTCGATGAAATGACAGCCCGCCGGCCAGGTCTGCAAGATTTGTATCCATTGTCTAGCATGCAGCAAAGCTTATTGTTTTATCATTGGTTAGATTCGTCCTGTGGTGCGTATGTAGAGCAAATACAGCTAAGTTTATCTGGCGATCTTAATTTACCTGATTTTGCATCTGCGTGGAACGCCGTGATTTCAGAGCAGCCGATGCTTAGAACCTGTATTTTCGAACAGGGTACGGATGATTTATTACAAGGTATTGTTAATCAATGTCATATTGATATCGCTGAATGTGCTGCACCAGCCGATATGGCTGATTGGTTGCTGCAAGACAGAAAGACCCCATTTGATTTATTAAACCCGCCGTTAATGCGTATCTCGTGGCTTGCGACAGAAAAGCCAGTGTTGGTTTGGACTTACCCTAGGTGGTTGCTGGATACAACATCCGCGACGAGAGTATTGCACAGTGTTTTTCTACGGTTAGCAAACAGTGCCTTGAATATATTGGATGCAGATGAGTCCCCCATCTTTCAAGAATATATTAAATGGGTAGGACCATACCAATCCGCCACCATTTTACCGCAAACACCGATTGAAGCAGTCAAACTCTTACCCGTACACAGTCATCATAAAATTGTCTTTGAACAAACCAATCAAGCAGATGACTATTTAGCGGCATTTATGTGGTTGCTGCATCAGTATGAAGCGAAACAATATTTACAAGTTGATCTTTGGGAGAGTGACCGAGGTTTACCGTTATATGGTGTGAATCAAGGTGTCGGTGTTTTTCAGCAAATAAAATCAATGACACTCAGCTTGCCTGAGACAATGGTGATGACTGAATGGGCGGATACAATACAGCAACAGATACAGTCATCTTGTTCTGTTGTTAGTCATAGCCAAAGCACAAGAATCGGTATTCAGTACGAGGATGCACCATTATCTGCATTGCTAGGTGATCAAGGTGGTATCAATATTGAGTCGCTGACGATTGATAGCCATTATCAGTATGATGTCTTTTGGCATTATCAAAAAAATACAGAGACGGTCACGCTGCATTTTAATACGGATGTATATAGCCGTGAATTTGTTGATGGATTTGAGCAGAAAATACACCGATTTTTTCAAGATCTTCAAGCTAATCAATTTGACCCTAAACGCGTATTATTTGCCGAAAAAGTGACAGATTATCAGGCGAAAACACTCAGTGCGTGCAAAACACTGGATGCAAACCTGTATCAACAGTTGCAAACCGTATTTTTAACCACAGAACAAAAGTTGCTGCACCAACAAGCATCACAAATTGCCACGATGTTGTTGAGTAAACAATACCAACAAGGGGATACCGTTGCCATATTGCTTGAGCCAGGGCATGAGCAATTGCTGGCACTGCTCGGTGTTATTTACTCTGGATTAACCTGGATAATATTGCCCAATGAGGCGACCGATGCTATTTATGAACAGCTGATTTCAGAGGCTAACGTTGTTTTGACCTTTACAAGCCAACAAACCCATCCTTTATTGTCGGGGGTGAACACGACCCGTTTTTGTTTGGGCTTAGAGTGGTCTTACATTGAACGGTTTGAGGCTGATTTAAGTCAGAGATTAGTTCAGGATCAATGTGCTTGGTCAATTGATTTTAGTGGTAACAACACACCAAAAATGATGTTTATATCACACCATGATGTGATGACAATATTAAGTGAATGCGGTGACCATGTGGCGCCTGAAGGTGTCAACTTATTTTCGTATGGCCAAAGCTGTGACGCGTTACTCACGATCATCAATGGTATTTTCCCTTTATTACAGGGTTATATGCTTAAAATGCCCTGCAAAGAATTATCGCCTGTTGCGTGTGCAAGCAATGATGAGCGGCTCGAGCAATACCTTCAAGTCGCTCAACCACCGTTACTCTATCTCGGCGGTGTTCCCACATCTGGCAGTCAGAATAGTGGTTGGTATATCACCGTGTTACCGGAATTCCCGATGGGGATCAGTTTAACTAACACAGATTCTAAGGTGGCGGAAGAGTTTGCAGAGTTTGGTTCATTGCTCCCCGGCTTTGAATTAAACATTGGTCTTACTGCAAAGGTGCCTGTGCCGGAAAATGTAACCAGCTTATTATGGCTGAAGAAGGGGGGCGAGTGGGTTAATACGGGGCAATTGGCCGCTTTAAATGAGCAATATCAACCGCAATGGAAAAGTACGGGTTGTGAAGTTGCTACTGGTGGTTTGAAGGAAGGGGCGTGGAATAGTCACTTAATGCTACTGCAGCATTGTTGGCAAAACCAAATGCCTGAAATAGCCTTTGAAGTCGATGCCCCATTATCGCAGGTTGCACGTCATCCATTGGATTGGTACAGCGTATTCAGGCGTTGGTTAACTGCCCAGGGAAACCTTCTGACATTGGCTGAATTTGTAGGACAAGAGAGTATTCTGAGGCAGGCTCAGTTGGTGGGCGAGAAGGTGGTGAGCCAGCATACGATTTCTGAGGTAACACGGGCTGAATCCCCTCTCTCTGCGGTGCAGTCACGTTACTGGTTTACAGATGCGGTGATGGGCAACCAAGCCATTAACCACTATACGAAAGTGCAGGTTAAAGCATCACAACTTGTGCTTATGCGGGAAAACTTGGACGCCCAAGTGGCGCTACAACCAAGCTTATCCACATGCATTCGGGAGGAAGAGGCAACAATAACGGCCTTTTTAAATCACAGTGAACCTTTTGAGTGGCTAGAATTATCAGAAGCGCAATCGGATCAATTAGACTGCTGGCCTATTCAAATCAATGCAGAAGCCTTAATGCAAGTTCGAGTGCTCAAAGGTGCTGAGCGTGCTCAGGTTGCTGTTGTCGTCCACCCTATGATTGCTGATAAGGTGTCATTCATCCGAATTTGCCGTGCATTATTTTTAGGAGAGTTAAGTGAATCTGCAGATTATTGTGGGTATCAAGCATGGCAGGACAGTATACAAACCCTCGCTAAATTAAACCGGCAAGTTCGTTGGGACGATTGGCAAGCGAATATTGCACCATTAGAGTGGCAGAATACGCAGCCATATCAATTGTTGATTAAAACTAAAAAAATTAAAGTCAACCCAGTACAGGCATCTATTGTCAATCAGTGGTGTGAGGCATTAGATATACCCCCTGCAACTTGGTTTACAACGCTCTATTTATTAACCATGTCTCAGCAGTTGCATAAAGAAACTATTTGTATTGGGTTGGAAAATCAGCTTAGGCAGCACTTAGCTTTAGAAAAAACACTAGGGCAATGCAGTAATGTCGGTTTGTTACAGGCCGAGTGCCACCCCGGTATTCTGTTGGCAGACTTAGTCAGTTTGGTTCAGTACCAAATGATGCAACAAACCACGCAATGTTTGTCTTATGATGGGCAGAGGCAGTTGGCCAATGTGAGTTTTGCTGAAAATGAATTTGAACCATTCCACTGCTTATTTGGTTTTGGCCGATATGCAGAGCTGCAGCTTTCTGAAGATTGCTCCGTGGTTGAATTTAGTGCAACAGATTTTGTGGATTTAACCAGCTTTGCAATTAGAGTTGTGCCAACAGCGAAAACCTATGAACTGGTGGTAAGCTATAATGCCGAGCTATACCCTGAGGCGTGGGTTGAATCTGTTGTTGCTCGATATCAGGAAATGATTTCCTGTTCGAACTTGTCACATCAATCAACACTTCAGGAGTGGCTTGGTTACCATGTGGGAAGTGCTGATGAGGCGGTTGATGCAGCTCATGAAAAACTCTGGCACAGTTTGCAGAACCAGGCATTAGCGTTTTGTGAACGGGATGTATATAAGCCATTAACCGGTTTTGCTCAAGAGTTACCTGTCTCTTTGGATCTTCTAAGTTGGGAGCATGGGTTAACAGAGCTGATGCAGCGATTACCGCTACTCACTGCACGGTTTTGTAAAAAGTCAGAATTTTCAAATCATGCGAACTATGAAATTCATCATGGGGGAGCCAATTGGCAGTGTGAGTATTTAGATCTGAGTAATCGGCGGGTTACCCCCGTGATTATCAGCAAACTGGTTGAAAAATTTTCTGAGCAAGTATTTCAATTTAATGATGAAACCCTCATTCGGTTTTTGTTGGTTAAGGTCAAAGCCAATGCCACGATTGTTGTTGCAGTAGCACACCCATCATTATTAAGTATGCATGGGTGTCGGCAACTTATTAACGCTGTCTGCCACTATGTACTAACGAATAGCATGAATGGACTTTCTGCCTTTTTAACTATGAAATCGGCAGCCCCTGTATTTGATGACCTTGCCACATTGAATTACTGGAGTAGCCAACTATCTCAGAAAGAGTTGTCAGCTCTGCATTTTCAAGTAGAGCCGAGTGTCAATAAGCTTGTGAAAAAATCCAAACGTATTGACAGTGAACAGTGGATGAAAATTCAACAGTTCTGTGAGCGGGGGGGGATTGCAGAAACGGTGTTGCTACAAGTGGTGACGGGATACTTAATTAAATTATATTGTGCACCAAAGCATGATTTTTGTGCCTTCAGAATGGTCAAAGGGGAGGCGGCGTTTGATCATGGTGTGGCAAACTGGTTAGTCCCCATTTTGTACGCTCAAGAAAATCTACAAGGTGAACGCTTGCTCTCTGATGTCTTACAACAGCATCATAAACAGCAGATGGATAGTCAACGGTATACCGAGTGCTTACTCGATAGCTTGGCGTTGTCTCATGTCTTTTCTGGTGATTTTTGGGTGATGCAGTTTGACTTGCATAATACTCAGGAACAAATTTTGTTTGAGACTGCAATTCAACCACTACATGACAATGTTGTTAAAGTGATTGCTAAGGCGGAAGAGCCTGGCATTGCACTGCATCTAGAATACTCATCTCAAGTGTTTTCCGAAGTTGGTTTTCTAGACCAATTTGTACAATTACTACAGAATTGTGATTGGGCATTGCCAATGAATGCTTGGCACCCATATTCAGATAACCAATATCAACGTTGGACACAGGGTGCCTTAAAGAATCGAACCTGGGTTGTGCATGATAGTATTCCACAGCGTTTAGCGCGGATTGCACCGCAATATGTGCAGCGACAGGCACTGGCTCTGAACAACGAACATATAGATTACCCCTTTATCTTTTCATTGGTGGGTGATTATGTTCAACAATTAAAATCCGACCACATTGGTTTTGGTCAGAGGGTCGGTGTGGAAATCACGCACTCTGCCGATAGTATTGCAGGGTTATTGGCGGTGATGAGTGTTGGGGCTGTCTGTGTGCCGATCCTTAACCACTTAAATGGTTATGCTTCTGCAGCGCTATTTGAAAAAGCAGCTAACCTTGATTATTGCTTTAGTTCAAACCAAGATCAAATAGCGCAATTTAATTGTTTAACTCGGTTCCCTGAAGATGTCGCACAACATGACTTGAGTGTCCATGTGAAACTGGATGTTGTTCCACAAGAATCGGTTGCACTCGCCTTTGTTGGGCAGCAGGGGCACTATCCTGTTGAACATGAAGTTTTGCATAATGAGTGTTTGATGCATGTTGAAATATTGCAACAAACACTGAGGTTACATGCCGATGATGTTTGGTATTGGCAAGTGACAGAAACAGCCGGTGAGTGGGTGTGGCAAACACTGTCTGCCATTTTGCAGGGTATGACACTGGTCGCTCCAGAGCGTAGTGGTAATGTTGCGCAACACTGCTCTCAGGAGAGTGTGAGTATTTTTTATGGTAGTCGGGCACAACTGATACATTTATATCAAACAGCCAAAATAGACGATCTAAAATTAGATTGCTTACGGTTATGTTTACAGGATGTTGATAGTGCATTTACCCCTTGGGATGAGTCGTTAAATGAGCATAATAGTGCATTCTTTGCACTACAATATGCTGGATTTTACAGTATGCCAGTGGCGATTAGTGCCGTTGATACAGCCAGTGAATGGTTAGAATCTGAGCAAATATTAGGTAGACCTTTTGCCGATCTAAAAAGCTATACCTTTACGCCTGACTTTCAATTTCCACCCATTGGTGTCCCCGGAAGGCTTTGGGTAGCATCTCCTCGGTTTTCGGTCGCTCACCGTAAAACGGTGTTTGAGACAATAGAAACCCCTTTTCGTGAACTCTGGAATAAACAAGATGCCAATCTATTCAAAGGGATGATTGATACCGGTTGGCAAGTGAAAATGTTGGATAACGGGCAAATGCAAAAAGTGGCGTATCAGCCTCAATGCGAAGCCCAAGAAATTTTGGCGCCATCAGCTGAACTTACAGAGCAGGTGAATCTTGAATACTCACCACTTGAAGCATCTGCTGCCGATTGTTGGTTGCAGTTGGTTGGAGTTACACCAAAACCTGAAGACCACTTTATTCATTTAGGTGGCAATTCAGTCACTTTGTTGCAGTTGATCGTGTTACTTGGAAAACGATTTGGGGTACACCCTAGCTATAGAGATATGATTGATTATTGTGTCTTTGGCGCGCAGTGTGAGTGGTTGTCGCAACAGCTTGCAGATGTAAGCCCTCTGATGTATGCCTTAATACCATCAATCGAGTTACCCAAACAACATGGTGCATCGATCACGCAAAATCAACATTGGTTGTGGGCATCTCTTTATGGTAATCGCTTATTCAATCAGCAGTGGGTCGTCGTTTATGATGATATAGGCGATATTGAGCGCTTTTCTCAAGTGGTTATGGGGATTAAGAAATTAGACCCGATATTACGCAGCCAAATTCACTATGAGCATGGCGCTGTTCAGATGGTAGTGGAGCCAGAGCAAGGCCAGTTCGTGCCTATTTTAGATTTGATTGACACACCTGTGGCTGAACAAACTCAGGCACTGCTTGATATGGCCTCTGATTATTTGAATATGGAGTTAGATCAAGATTACGACGTGATGCTGCGCTTTAATTTAGTGCAATTGAGTGAGACTCAGGTTGCGCTCATTTTAACCTACAGCCACTGTTTACTGGATGCTCACTCCGCAAATCTACTAACACATGCCATCAGCCAGCAGTATCATGATCACTTTCAGATTAACGAACGTGTTGCTTATTATGAATATGCACAGTGGCAAAAAGAACGACTTCTGAATGGTGCCTTAGAATATCAGCGGGCATATTGGAAAGTGAATTTAGAAGGTGTTCAAGGTTTACACTTAGCGCACACTAAAGATAACCCTCAACAAAGCCAATTTATGTTAGACAGCGAGCAATGTCATTGGCAGGATTTAACCGCACTATTACCGGGTGTAGAGCGCCAAACGATCTTACTTGCCGTATTGCAAACCGTTTTGTCACATTACTGTTATGCCGAAGATTTTGCGACGACCATTGTCTTACCCGATCGTTTTAGACAAGACATCGCAAACACATTAGGGCCTGTTGAACACCGTGTACTCATGCGGAGTAAATTAGGCTCAATGGGCACAATGAAGCAACTCATTGAGCAATCACACCTACAGACAGAGCTTGCTGAGCAACATAAACAGGTGCCTTATGAGCTTGTGGTCTCTGATCATGCGGGTGAAAGTGATGTGCAATCGTATTTTCAGTCAGCATTGATTTTTGTGCCTGAACTTAATGTCAGTCATGCTCGGTTACTCAATGCTCAGTTAGATAATGGGTTGCACGCAGTTAGCATGACCGTCATTGAGCGTGAGAATAACCATCACTGCCAATTATCAACTCAATTACCGAAAAGTTTGTCTTATTTACATGAAGCCATTGAAGGTGACTTTCAAGCCATTCTTGGGCTGCTAGCCGAGTTTCTTGAGCAACCGATGTCACAATGGTTTGGTTTGTTAAGTGAGGGGGCTGAAGCCGTTGAAAAAGCGGTGTATGAAGCGACATCAGCACAAGCATTTAAGCGCATTGTCTTCACGGCACAAAAATACCCTGAGCAGCAAGCCTTAGTGAGTGAAAAGGGCGTGCTAACGTATGCTGAATTAATGCGGCAGGTAGATGCCATTGCCGCAGTTTGTCAGGCTCAAGGGGTTCATTCTGGTCAGCGGGTTGGTGTGTGTGTGTCAGGGGTAGAGGGGGCTGTTGTGACTTTGGCGCTGTTGAAACTCGGTGCTACGCAAATTGCATTACCACTGGATAGTGAAACAGTAGTACAAGCAGTATTGGATCAATTATTGATCCCACATATTGTCACCATGACAGACTACTTGGACCAATTTTCTGACTATACAGGAAAGTTACTCGATGTAGCTGCATTACCGCCAGTTCAGGCGGCGACGGTTGTTGATCAATCTGAATTAGCTGCGGTTATTAAGCATGACTTGGTAGGCAGTCAGTTGGTGGCTTATGAGTATACCTTGGATAAGCTCGACCGGTTAATACAGCAAGAAAAGCAACTCATTGCAGGACAGTTAGTTCATGTGAGCCTATGTGAGGTTATCGATAGCTTATATATGCTCTCCTTACTGGCTGTTCTGCAATCGGGTGGGAGCATGATTTTACCCTCAAGCCGAAGCGTTGAGTATTCTGCCTTAAAATATTGGTGCTTACATCACGCTGTCAGTCAATTTTGGCTACCGGATAGCCGGGCAATGACAGCAGTGACACAGTTACAGTCACTGTCGGTTGAACAAGTGGTGATGACCTTTACACCGTCAGACATTGCCCGATTATCGACGTTGCCTGCACTAGAGCAGCAGCGCTGGATTTTGCAATATCATCACGTTGCTCAGTATTGGCTGACCACACTTGAGATGCAGCAATTAGAGGCATTATCACAAGGTTGTGTGGGGGAATTATTAGAACATCAACAATGTGATACCTATCTACGGTCAGGCCAATTAGGTAAGAGAGTCATTGGTGAGTTGGTACTGACTAGCCCGCTCCAAGGTCAGCAAGTTAGCAAGATGGCAGCCGCTAAAATGGTGGGGTATGTGGATGAACAGTCGGCATTGTATTGGCGTGAGCAAACGTTACCACTGTCGATTCATGCACAAGCGGCGACATCTCAATGGTTGCAAGACATCCTGAACTTGCTTGTCAGCACTGAGCAAGCGTTGACTTTATCCAACTGGGTTCAGTTACAGCATCAAATAGATGCTTTGTTTGCTGTGAATATACCGCTGTAATCGTTACA
>Ga0233435_1001419_pt1 | contig 23126 bp, 22 predicted proteins | sample SI_122_August201_3_FD_182735 | JGI IMG/M metagenome (GOLD analysis project Ga0233435, IMG submission 182735) | Seawater microbial communities from Saanich Inlet, British Columbia, Canada - SI_122_August2016_135_MG | ecosystem: Environmental > Aquatic > Marine > Inlet | place: Canada: British...
TAGAACAAGACCCAAACTATACCCAAAGGCAATTATCTAAAGATTTAGATCTTAGTCTTGGTAAAGTAAATTATTGCCTAAGAAGTATAGTTGAAAAAGGTTTTGTTAAAATTGATAACTTTAAAAATAGCAAAAATAAAGGTCAATATTCGTACCTATTAACACCAAAAGGTATAGAGGAAAAAGCTAGGATGACTGTAGAATTTATAAAAATAAAAACACAGGAATACGAACAACTTAAAGACGAAATTGAAAGCTTGAAAACTGAGGCAAGAAAATACAAATAGTGCCAGATATGCTTATTAATTATTCAATTTGTAACTAATAATGAACTCTAAAAATAAGATTTATATTGCAGGTCATAATGGTATGGTCGGCTCTGCTATAGTTAGGCAGTTACAAACTAAACTAAATAATACCGCGCAGTTAATAACTCGCACTCATCAAGAGCTTGATCTAACCAATCAGCAACAAGTTGATAATTTTATTGCAGGAGAAAGGCCAAATCAAATTTATCTTGCTGCTGCAAAAGTTGGTGGTATACATGCTAATAATATTTATCCGGCAGATTTTATTTATCAAAATTTAATGATTCAAGCGAATATAATTCATGCGGCGCATAAAAACAATATTCAAAAGCTCATCTTCCTTGGTTCAAGTTGTATCTATCCAAAATCTGCAAAACAACCCATGAAAGAAGAAGCGCTTTTAACAGGTGTTTTGGAGCCCACCAATGAACCCTATGCTATAGCAAAAATAGCCGGTATTAAACTTTGTGAATCGTATAATCGCCAATATAGTCGTGATTATCGTAGTGTAATGCCTACTAATCTTTATGGTCCCGGAGATAATTATCATCCGAAAAATAGCCATGTAATTCCAGCGCTTATTAGAAAATTTCATGAAGCCAAGAGTGATAATGCATCAAAAGTAACAATTTGGGGGTCGGGCAAACCAAAAAGAGAGTTTTTATATGTAGATGATATGGCATCTGCTTGTGTATATGTAATGAACTTAGATAAAGAAGTATATCAACAACAAGTCAAACCTATGCAAAGCTATATAAACGTAGGTACAGGGCAAGATTTAACTATAAAACAATTAGCAGAAGGTATAGCTAAGGTAATTGGGTTTAAAGGTAAAATTGAATTTGACATTTCGAAATCAGACGGCACAAAACGAAAACTAATGGACAGCACTCGATTAAATAGTTTAGGATGGCAACCAAAAATTGATTTGGAACAGGGGATAAAACAGACATACAAAGATTACTGTATAAATAGCAATAGATAAAAATATGACAATAAATAGAAAGACAGCTCTAATAACCGGAATTACTGGCCAAGATGGTGCTTACCTCGCTGAATTTCTTATAAAAAAAGGTTATATAGTTCATGGCATTAAACGTCGTTCTAGTTCTTTTAATACGGAGCGCATTGATCATTTATATACTGATCAACATGATATTATGGGAAATGTTCCACATCTAACGTTACATTATGGTGACTTAGCAGATTCCATGAGTTTGGTGCGTATTATTCAACAGATTCAGCCAGACGAAATATACAATCTTGGTGCACAATCCCACGTAGCTGTCTCTTTTGAAAGTCCAGAATATACCGCCGATACTGTCGGTCTTGGCGCATTACGTATCCTTGAAGCGATTCGCATTTTAGGTTTAGAGAAAAAAACTCGCTATTACCAAGCATCTACCTCAGAACTCTATGGTATGGTGCAAGAAACTCCGCAAACTGAGACCACTCCTTTTTATCCAAGAAGTCCATATGCAGCTGCAAAACTCTATGCTTATTGGATAACTATTAATTATCGTGAGGCTTATGGTATCTATGCTTGTAATGGCATTCTCTTTAATCATGAGAGCCCCATTCGTGGTGAAACTTTTGTTACTAGAAAAATTACTCGCGCCCTAGCAAGAATAAAATTAGGAATGCAAGAGTGTCTTTATCTCGGGAATATAGATGCAAAAAGAGATTGGGGTCATGCTAAAGATTATGTAGAAATGCAGTGGTTAATGCTACAACAAGAGCAACCAGAGGACTATACAATTTCTACAGGAGAGCAACACACAGTAAGAGAATTTGTAGAAGTGGCTGCGAAAGAGCTAGAGATAGATGTTGAGTGGAAAGGAAGTGGGGTAAATGAAAAAGGGAGTTGGCAAGGAGAGACTATTATTTCTATTGACACGCGTTATTTTCGTCCTACAGAAGTAGAAACTCTACTAGGCGATTCGACCAAAGCTAAAGATAAGTTAGGTTGGATTCCAAAAATAACTTTTACAGAATTGGTAAAAGAGATGGTAGTATCAGATTTAAAAGAGGCTGAACGTGATCAACTCTGTCAAATAAAAGGGTACCCAACTTATAGTTATCATGAATAAGTTATCATGATATCTATCTATCTTGCAGATCTTGTTTATGACAGTACAGAAACAAATCACGTTGTACCATTAAATATTGCATGTTTAGCGGCATACTCAAGAAAAGAGCTTGATGACAGTGTAAATATTAAATTATTTAAATACCCATTGGATCTTGAGAGAGAAATACAACTTAATCCACCAGATGTATTGGGACTTAGTAATTACAGTTGGAATGAAAGACTGAATCATCACTTTTGTAAAATTGTTAAGAGAAAAAAACATCAAGTTGTAACAATACTTGGGGGGCCAAATATAAGGCTTGATAATTCGTCTATAGAAAAGTATTTAAAAAATAACGAATATATAGATTACTATATAGTTGGAGAGGGTGAAGTTCCATTTGTTGAACTTATTAAAAAATTACAATCTGAACTTAATGATATTTCCTTACCATTAGGCTGTGCAAAATTACATAATAATAAACTCGTATATATACCTACAAATACTAGAAAGCAACCTAAAGAATATGATTATGAAAGCCCATATCTAACTGGAATATTAGACCCTTTTATTAAAGACAAGAATTGTATACCACTGTTTGAATCTAACAGGGGTTGCCCTTTTTCATGTACTTATTGTGCATGGGGTGTTTCTCAGCTTTCAAGAGTTAGAAAAAAATCATTAGATATAATTTTTGAAGAAATGGACTATGTTCGAAAGCATTCTGCTGGACAACAGTCGTGGATATTTGCTGATGCAAATTTTGGAATGTTTGATCGTGATATTGATATTGCAAAACATATAAATAGAATTAGGAAAGAGTATGGATTTCCAACAGATGTAACGTTATGGGATTCAAAAAATACTACCAGTAGAAATATTAAGATATCAGAAGTCTTAGAAGATAAAAGTGGTTATATCGCCATTCAATCAACAGATCTATCAGTGCTTAAAAAATCTGGCCGTGGTAATATAAAATTTGATGGCTTAAAACAACGTTTATTGGATTATAAGGGTAAATCAAAAGAGACGCAAACTGATATTTTGATTGGATTAGCTGGAGAAACATCAAAAAGCCACATGAAGACGTTATACGATTCTTTTGACCTAGGTTTTGACATGATTCAACCATATAATATTAGGCTGCTTCCAGGGACAGATTATGAATCAGAAGAACAAAGGAGATTATATAAAATAAAAACAAAATTTCGTTTAATTTTTGGCTCTTACGGTATTTATAATAACAAGCTTGTATTTGAAATTGAGGAGTCTGTCAGGTCTACAAAAGATATGAGTGAGAATGAGCTGGAATCTTTTAAAATACTGCATTGGTTAATATATTTTTGTTGGAATATTGGCATATTCAAGCCACTTCTTAAATATGCCAATATAGAATTAAACATTAATCCAATGGATGTTTTATTACACGTACTTGAAACAAAAAAAAATAAACTAAGAGAATTATTTTCTTCTATGAAAAATGAATCTACCAGCGAATGGTTTGGTACAAAAAAAGATTTGATTGCTTATTATGAAGACGCTAGAAATAGAAATAAGCTCAAAGAGTTTAAAAAATTAAATGCTTGGTGGATTGCTAAATTATATAGTGACAATGATTTATTAAATATTTTATATGATGATATAGTCCTTTGTATAGAAAATCATAGTGTTAAAAAATATTCAAATGATGTTGTGTGGGACGAATTAAAGAATATAAACTCAAAACTTCTTAGTTTTGGAGATCTATCGAAATCAGAACAAAGCCCCATTATTTCTGTTCATGGGAAGACTATTTATTATTTGAATGGTGATAGCAGGTATGTTGATAAATTAAATATGAAAATTTATATAAATAGAGATAATGAGTCTGCACAATGGTGGGATTATTATCTTGATGGTGAAAGTTATTCTGATGTTCCAATAAATCAATTTTTGTCTGCACTAGAGAAGGGCGGTAGTTCAAGGCTATTAAATTCTGTTGTTGTACAGTGATAGTGATAAACTGTATGGGCGTCAATAAAATATAAATCAAAATTAATAAACTTCAAATATATAATTATAAAATGTTAAATGGTAAATCAATACTAATTACAGGCGGAACAGGTTCTTTTGGTCATCGTTACGCGTCTACCTTATTAAAAAAGTACAACCTTAAGAGGCTAGTGATATTCTCCCGTGATGAACTTAAACAGTACGATATGGAGATGAGGTTTAGACAAAATAAAGATTATAATTCCAATGTCATGCGTTTTTTTATTGGTGATGTGCGCGATAGAGCAAGATTGGAAGAAGCAATGCGCGATATTGATATAGTTATTCATGCAGCAGCACTAAAACAGGTTCCTGCAGCAGAATACAATCCTATGGAATGCATTAAAACTAATATTCATGGTGCTGAGAATATAGTGCAAGCAGCACTTTCCAATAATGTGGATAAAGTTATAGCCCTGTCAACAGATAAGGCGGCCAACCCTATTAATCTCTATGGCGCGACAAAACTTGCTTCTGATAAGCTGTTTGTAGCGGCTAATAATATGTCTGGCGGAAGAACAAAATTTTCAGTAGTGCGTTACGGTAATGTGGTCGGATCTCGTGGCTCTGTTGTGCCACTTTTTGAAAAACTTATTAGCGAAGAAGAAGATCATTTACCTATAACACATGAAGGAATGACTCGTTTTTGGATAACCCTACAAGAGGGTGTGGATTTTGTACTTAAAAATATGGAGCGAATGAAAGGGGGAGAGATATTTGTACCTAAGATACCTTCGGTACGTATTATTGATTTAGCAAAAGCAATGGCTCCAAACTTGCCAGTAAAAATAATTGGCATTCGACCAGGGGAGAAACTGCATGAGATAATGTGCCCTTTTGATGATTCGCATTTAACCATTGAATTTATGGATTACTTTGTGATCACACCTAGTATTAGGTTTTTTTCATGTGAAAATGACTTCACTAAAAACTCCTTGGGAGAAGAGGGTAAAGCTGTTGATTTAGGTTCAGAATATAATTCAGGCACTAATCCACATTTTCTGACTCTGGATGAGATCACAGTTTACAACAGCAAATTGTAAACACAGTACATTAAGAAAAAATGAACAATATTGATCCAGTTATACTTGGAGATATGTCGGCTGTGAGAGACAAAGGTCTTACTTATGTGCATCAGAATTATTTTTGGCCTGTTTCAGAAGAAGAGTTTTCAAAGCTCTCTAGATTTATGCATGATGAGTATATTGAAATTATTAAAAATGAAAATAATGCTGAAATAAATGATATTGCAGTGGTTGAGTTTTCATTTGTTAAACAGCTATTACAAATATTTCATTATAATTACGTAAAAGAGTATTCAAAAATAAACAACCTTGATTTAGTTACTGGAGTAGATTCGGAATATTTAGTTAATCCAAATTGGGATAAGATAAAACGATATTATTCTAGTTTAAAGCCTCAGCATAATAAGTTATTAAGGATAATTCGAAAAATAGTCAGAAGTATTATATTTAATAGGCATTTATCTTTATTTAGAATAATAAAAGGCTTGTTATTTAGCTCTAATTTTACTTCGATTGGTAGTAACGATCAAATTAAGCATGAGTTTATAAAAATAAATAAAGTATTTTGTAGTTATGTTGATTGGCCAGAATTGGTTAATACTACTATTGCAGAAGATAAAAAGATAAATGAATATGGAAAATTATTTACAGAAAATATAATAAATCCATATTTAAAAAAACTTGCTGATTGCGATTCTTTATTTGTTAAAAATATAAACTTTGACAAAATCAGTGATGTATGGTCAACAAGAATACTTGAAGCGTATTTATTATATTTAAATTTCAGAATATCTGCTATATCATCAAAATTGTTAGTAACAGAAATGTCTAAACCAATAAATAAATTAATAACAGTCGCATATCAAAGTGAAAAATGTAAAGTTTTCTGTTTTCATCATGGGCATGACTCAGTTGCTAAGATAAGTAAACTAACATTTGCCACAAGTATTGCACATTGCCATAATTTTATTGTTCCAACTAATGGAATCAAAGCAAGATATCAGAAACATTATTCGAATGTACACAGTGTGGTAGACACTAGTACAAAATTTATTTCTGTTAACTCTAAAATAATGCATAAATTATATTTAAAAAATATTTCAAATATAGTTAACTATAAAGTTAATACAGTAATGATTATGGGTTATCCATGTGAGCCTACCAGATACTTGAATGGTAAAGGTTTATTTTTTTATCAACAGATTGATTTAGAGTATCAAATAATATCCATACTAAAGGAGGAAGGTAAGCGGATAGTTTACAAGGCTCATCCTGAAAGGCTGTCTGAGATTGAGGGAATATTTAGTCATCTTGTAGATGAGGTTATTGTAGATTCTTTTGAAAAGGTATGGGAAGAAGCTGATCTATTAATTTTTACGTACTCTGAAACTACTACATTTGGTTATGCGCTAACAACAAATATACCCATTATTTTATTAGATGCTGAGGGGGATATGAGGGATTCAAGTGATATGAAATTATTTGACAAAAGGGTTATTAGGATACCGGCTAAGATTAACAAAAATACTCAGATAAATTTCGATAAAAATATATTGATTAAAGCTGTAACACAATCAAAATATAATATTTCATATGATTATGTTGAGGATATATATGGGTGAAATAGTGATTAGTAGAGATATAAAAAATAGTAATAGGTAGTAATGATACCCTACGGCAGACAAGACATAATACAAGCTGACATTGATGCAGTAGTGCAAGTTCTAAAATCTGATTTCATTACCCAGGGCCAGACTGTACCAAGATTTGAACGAGTAATATGTAGCTATACAAATGCAATACATGGTATTGCAACTAATAGTGCAACATCAGCATTACATATTGCTTGTTTGGCGCTAGGATTGGGAAAAGGTGATTACTTATGGACAACACCAATTAGTTTTGTGGCATCCGCAAACTGCGGTTTATATTGCGGATCAAAAGTTGATTTTGTAGATATTGATCCAAAAACTTATAATCTTTCATCGCAAGCGCTAGAAGAAAAATTAATCCGTGCAAAAAAAGAAGGAAAGCTACCAAAGGTTGTTGTTCCTGTACATTTTGCAGGGCAATCTTGTGATATGGAAGAAATGCATAGGTTAAGTCAAAAATATGATTTTAAAATAATAGAAGATGCATCACATGCTATTGGTGGAAAATATAATAACCAACCTATAGGCAGTTGTAAATATAGTGATATAACGATCTTTAGTTTTCATCCAGTGAAGATTATAACAACAGGTGAAGGTGGTATTGCGATGACCAATAACTCAAAGTTGGCAAAAAAAATGCAACTATTGCGTAGTCATGGTATTACTCGTGATAAGCAACTAATGACAAAAGAGAGTGAAGGTATTTGGTATTATCAACAAGTTGGTTTAGGTTATAATTATCGCATGACTGATATTCAGGCGGCCCTTGGCATTAGTCAAATGCAAAGAATTGATTTATTCATTAAAAACAGACATAAATTACGACAACGCTACGATCAACAACTGTCACAATTACCTATTGTTATACCGTTCCAAAGCAAAGATAACTATTCCGCTTTACATTTGTACCCTATACAAGTAAAACATGATATTGTTAGAAAAAGCCATAAACAGCTATTTAGTGATATGAGATTACACAATATTGGTGTAAATTTGCATTATATACCAATACATACACAGCCATATTATCAACAAATGGGCTTTAAGCAAGGTGATTTTCCTAATGCAGAAAGGTATTATAGCAGTGCGATGAGTTTACCATTATTTAATAAAATGACGCATGAGCAACAAAACAAAGTAATATCCATCCTTTCTAGAGTATTAAGATGAATGTTTGCATTATCCCAGCTAGAGGTGGTAGTAAGAGAATACCGAGAAAAAATATTAAATTATTTCATGGTAAACCAATGATTGCATGGTCAATTGAAACTGCAATCAAAAGTGGATGTTTTGATAGAATTATATGCTCAACTGACGACGAAGAAATTGCTGCAGTAGCAAGGAAATATGGAGCTTATACGCCATTTTTAAGGCCAAAAGAATTATCTAATGATTATGTAGGCACAACATCTGTAATTGCACATGCAATTGATTACCTGCAAAAAAAAAGCATTATGCCTGACTTGGTTTGTTGTGTTTATGCAACGGCTCCTTTTATGCTTCCAAACGATATTAAAAAGAGTTTAGAGTTAATCAAGAGGGAAGAATCTGATTATTGTTTTTCAGTAACCAGTTATCCATTTCCAATACAAAGGTCAATCCGTATTACTAAAGAGAGACGCTGTGATATATTTCAACCAGAGATGTTTAATAAGCGCTCACAAGACCTGGAAGATGCATATCATGATGCTGGTCAGTTCTATTGGGGTAGGCCTTTTGCATGGAGTGAAAGAAAAGTGATATTTTCTAAAGATTCAACTCCGTATATTCTGCCTCGTTATAGAGTACAAGATATTGATACATTAGAGGATTGGAGTATGGCGGAGTTAATGTTTCATTCGTTAAAAGAAAAAAAGGAATACAATGACTGATTATAAAACGGATCAAGAAATATTTTGGGCCGGTGAATTTGGTACGAAATATTTTGAACGTAATCAAGGGGATAAAGTATTAGCATCTAATCTTAATTTATTTTCTAATGTGCTTAAGCGAACTAATAATATTAAATCCTGTATTGAATTCGGCGCAAACATTGGCATAAACTTACAAGCATTAAAAATTCTTAAACCAGAAATAGAACAATATGGAATTGAGATAAATAAAAAAGCAGCAGAAAGATTATCTCGTATAGTTCCTGCTACTAATATTTTTCATACATCTATTTTAGAATTTAATGATAGCTGTATATGTGATTTTGCATTAATTAAGGGAGTGCTTATTCACATCAATCCTGATAAATTATCAACAGTATACGAGAAGTTATCAAATGCCACAAATCGCTATTTATTAATTGCAGAATACTATAATCCTTTTCCGATATCGATTCCATATAGAGGGCATGCTGATAAATTATTTAAACGAGATTTTGCAAAGGAAATGATGGATCAACACCCGCAATTTAAATTGATAGATTATGGCTTTATTTATCATAATGATTTAAATTTTCCAGATGATGATATCACATGGTTTCTTATGGAAAAAACTAATAATTGAAAGCCTTAATTTTATAAATCTTAATTAGATTTTTATAATGATTATCGGAATACGTGTTGATGCCTCCATAATAATGGGTTCTGGCCATGTTATGCGTTGTCTTGTTCTTGCAGAAGAATTACATGGTAGAAATGCAACTGTAGAATTTGTTACTCGTAAACATTTAGGTAATTTAAACAAACAGATAAGGGGTAAAGGATTTAAAGTGCATTCACTATTGACTACATCCGAAACAAAAATAAAAAAAAGCATAACAGGCTATAAGCAGTGGCTCGGGGTTGAACAAGAAACAGATGCCTATGAAACCATTGAAGTATTAGTAAATAAGAAGATAGACTGGTTGATAATTGACCATTATGCATTAGATCATATTTGGGAAGAAAATCTTAGGCCGTATGTCAAAAAAATCATGGTTATTGATGATATGGCAAAGCGTCAACATAATTGCGATATTTTGTTTGATCAAACTTTTGGTAGAAAAAAATTAGACTATAAGAAGTTAGTTCCTAATGATTGTAAGTTATTATTAGGTAGTGAAAATGCATTATTACGACCAAATTTTGCAAAGGTAAGGCCATTAGCATTGCATCGAAGAGATAGGTATGGTTCCATCGGTAATATTCTAGTTTCAATGGGCAGTATGGATGAAGAGAATATCACTACAAGAGTATTGAACGCACTTTCGTTGGTTAAGTGGAAAACCCTGCCAAATGTAAGTGTAGTATTAACATCTAATTCGCCCTATTTACAAGAAATTAATAATAACTTATACAAGTATAATGTTCCTATAAAAGTGTTGATCGACGTACCAAACATGGAGGAGTTAATGTTAAAGTCAGATTTAGCAATTGGTGCGGGTGGCTCAACTTCATGGGAACGATGCTGTCTTGCACTACCAACAATTCTAATTGTACTTTCTGAGAATCAACAGAAAATAGGTGAGAATCTGTCTAAGGCTGGAGCAGCAATAACTCTGCAAAAAAATGATAGGATGGAATACAATATAAGGCATTCAATTGCAACTTTGATGCAAAATAAAAGTATCTATATGAAAATATGCAATAGTGCTTCAAAAATTTGTGATGGTAATGGAGTGAAAAAAACTGTTAATAAAATACTTTCTGTAAATACAGGGGATAGTAATGACATTTAATATTGGTAATAGAAAAATTGAATCAAAAGAATTTCCATATTGTATTGCAGAGGTAGGGATAAATCATAATGGAGATATTCAGCGTGCATTTAAAATGATTAAAGTGGCTAAAGACTCTGGTGCAGATGCAGTAAAGTTTCAAACTTTTTGTGCAAGTGAATTTTGTAGTAAAGACCAGCAGTTTACTTATAAATCGCAAGGAAAATTAGTTACAGAATCAATGTTAGAAATGTTTCAGCGTTATGAGTTCACTAGAGAGCAGTGGTTTGAAATAAAAAATGAGTGTGATAAGCAGTCAATTACTTTTATGTCAACGCCACAAAATCGTACAGATTTAGATTTGTTATTGGAAGTTGGTATCTCTGCTATTAAGGTAGGTTCAGATGATTTAACTAATATCCCACTCATACGTAGTTACGCAAAAGAAAATATACCCTTAATATTATCTTCTGGCATGTCTGACTTAGCTGAAATTTATAACTCAATTAATGTTGCAGGTGGGTTTGATGGTCATCCAGTGGCATTACTTCTCTGTACATCGCAATATCCAACCCCACCTACAGAGGTAAATCTAGCAAAGATAAGTACATTAAAAGCCGCACTTCCAGGTATTACAATTGGTTTTTCTGATCATACAAAAGGATCATTAGCATCTTCGCTAGCTGTTGTACTTGGCTCTACAATTATAGAAAAACACTTTACCTTAGATCATGATCTGCCAGGACCTGATCATTGGTTTTCAGAAGACCCTATAGGTTTAAAAGAGTGGGTAGATTCTATACGAATAGCACATACAATGAAGGGTAGTTCAGTAGTGCGACCAACACAGATAGAGGTAAAAAATAAGAATGAATATCAGAGGCATTTAGTGGCATCATGTGATATCAATATGGGTGATATTTTTACTGAAGAAAATATTATATTAAAAAGAGTAAAGGACGGAAAAGGATTTCCGCCGAGCTATCTAGATTATCTTGTGAAAAGACCTGCCCCTAAAAATTATAAACAAGGGGAGCCGATTGAGCTTTGACTAAAATATGCAGCAGAGTGAATTTAGAAAATTATTTTTAGACACTATTGATAATAGGGAGAATCCATTTCATCCATTAGTTTGGATAAATGGTGATCCAGAAATAGGTGAAGGCACTTATATTGGTGGATTTTCTGAGGTTAATGCAAAAGGGGCTCAAGTAGTTATTGGTGAAAATTGTGATATCGCATCTTTTGTTGCAATTAATGTGGCAGACTCTCACCGTAAATGTATTGGATTGGATCAAGAAAATACCAATAAAAATATTAAAATTGGTGATAATGTATTTATAGGGTCGCATTGTGCAGTGCTTGGAGGGGCTTCTATTGGCCATAATTCGGTAATAGCTGCCGGCACTATTGTAAGACATAGCGATATCCCTCCTTTTTCTCTTGTAGTTGGTAGTAAGGTTATGCCAGGATATTATAAAGCTGAATATGAGACTGAAAATTCATGATTCCTCATAATAAACCGACATTAGGATCTAGAGAGGTATCGGCTGTTTCGCGTGTTATTAATAGCGGTTGGGTGGCGCAAGGGAAAGAAGTTTCTCAATTTGAAGATGAAATTTCTAGATTTTTAGGACTTGATAAGGGTCATACAATATTAGTATCAAGTGGAACGGCAGCACTGTTTTTAGCTCTATGGGTATTGAATTCAAAAGGTAGTCGTGTAGGTGTGCCAGTGTATTCTTGCAGTGCATTAAGAAATGCAGTAGAAATGGCAGGCGCAATACCAATTTATTTAGATTGCGCAGAAGGTTCTGCAAATCTTAACATGGAAGATAAACAGTTATTCAATATCGATATTCTAATTTCTCCATCGATGTATGGGATTCCTATAAAACTTAAACATACAGGAAATTACAAAATTATTGAGGACATTGCACAGGCTTTTGGTGCGAAGGAGAATGGACGACTAATTGGGTTGCGTGGTGAATTAGGAGTAACCTCGTTTTATGCTACAAAGCTATTAACTTCTGGAGGACAAGGTGGGGCAGTTTTCTCTTATAATAAAAATTTAATAGATAAGATAAGAGATTATCGTGAATTTGATAATCGCAGAGATAAAAAAAATAGATTTAACTTTCAAATGACAGATATACAGGCAGCTGTAGGACGAGAGCAGTTACAACAATTTAGCACATTTCAAAAGAATAGAGATTCAATTTTTTCAACCTATAAGTCTGCAGGATTAAATTTGTTAGATAGTGAGAATGATATCTATTGCCCAGTACGATATAGAGCAATTGTTAAAACTAAGTATCCAAATAGAATAATTGAACAGCTAGAGAGAGATGGGGTAAAATCTATCATTCCTATTGATAAGAATGAGTTATTAGATAATCCAGATAATTACACAAATGCTAAACGATTATCTGAGAAAACAATATCTTTGCCCATATATCCTAATTTAGATAAATTAGTTGTAAATAAAATCTGCAAAATTGTATCCCAGATAGTATGACATTGACAGCACATCAACCGGTATACCTTCCTTGGTTAGGCCTGTTCCACAAAATCGCATTGTCAGATCTGTTTTGCTACTTTGATATAGTTCAGTATCAGAAAAAAGACTATAATAATAGGAATAGAATTAAAACCGTTAGTGGAGAATTGTGGCTTTCAGTACCTGTTGAGTCAAAAAATCATTTAAAAAAAAATGTTTCAAAAATTTTGATTGTACAAGATAATTGGGTAAAAAAACATCTGAAATCGATCGAACTAAATTATAAAAAAACACTATTCTTCGATGAATATTTTCCAGATTTAAAAAGTATTTTGATCAATGAATCTAAAGAATCACTGGGTCAGTTAAATTTAAAGTTGTTAGAGTATTTTATGCGATGTTTGAATATTAGTACCCCAATAATTAAGGCGAGTGATTATAAATTTGATGGAAAAGGATCTGAGTTGGTATTAGATATGTGTATCAAATTAAATGCAGATAAATATATTTTTGGTGAACAAGGTAGAAACTATGCAAATACTGAAACTTTTAATAAAGCAGGAGTGGAGGTGTGTTTTCAGCAATATAACCACCCTATCTACAAGCAAAAAGGGAGGAATTTTATACCATACATGTCAATTATTGATCTGCTTTTTAATGAAGGAAAAAATAGTTACAACATCTTGATGTTAGGTAATAATAACGCATTGTAGTATTTAAATTATTTAACAATTAACTTAAAAAAATATTAAAAATGAGCAGTTTTTCTAAAGAATGGGAAGATGTATATCGTAAAGAGTTGCAGCTAACATCTTGGCCGTGGTCTAGTTTAGTTTCTCTAGTTTGTCGCTACTGTAAAGACTCAATTATATCTAATGGGGTGGTGTTTGAATTGGGTTGTGGTTACGGTCCTAATATACCTTTTATTCAATCATTGGGGATGGATTACTATGGGGTCGAAGGTAGTGCGACTGTGGTAAGTAAACTACATCAAAAGTATAAAGAATTAAAAGATAAAGTTGTTGTTGGTGATTTTACAAACATAAAATGCTTTGACAATGTGCCAGACATTGATATTATTATCGATAGAGCAGCGGTAACACATAATAATTTTTCTGATATTAAATTTACACTAAAGAATAGTTATGATGCGCTAAAAAATGGAGGGTATTTTATTGGTATTGACTGGTTTTCAACTAAACATTCTGATTCTATCTTGGGCAAGCAGAGTGAGGATCGATTTACACGTACTGATATAGAAACGGGGCAATTTAAGGATGTTGGAAGGGTGCATTTTTCTGATGAAAAACATCTTCGCTCTCTGTTCTCAGACTTTGATATTATTTCTCTTAATGAGAGAGTAATTAAGAGTTATGAGCCATTAAATAATCATCAATTTGCATCATGGAACATAGTAGCAAAAAAGAGATAGGTAAAACTATTTTAGTTGTAGCGGCTCATCCAGATGACGAGGTGCTGGGTTGTGGTGCATCTATAGCAAAGTGGACAGCACTAGGAAATATAGTCCATATTATTATTATGGCAGAAGGTGCGACTTCAAGGGGTAATGTGAGAGATAGGGGTGCAGTAAGTGTGGAGCTGTCTGTATTAGAGAGGTCGGCACAACAAGCAGGAGAAATACTCGGAGTCACTTCTGTTAAATTATTTAATTTACCTGATAATAGAATGGATTCAGTGGATCAGCTGGATGTAGTTAAGATTGTTGAACAAGAGATAAATCAGTTAAAACCTAATACAGTAATTACACATCATAGCGGCGATTTAAATATTGATCATCGAATTGTTCATGAAGCAGTTATGATAGCTTGTCGTCCTCAGCCGGAGCACTCTGTCCGTCGTATACTTGTATTCGAGGTTCCATCGAGTACAGAGTGGCAATTATTAGGATCAAGGGCTTACTTTCAGCCTAACTGGTTTGAAGATGTTGGTAAAACCCTTGAGAAAAAGATACAGGCATTAGGGGTCTATAGTTCAGAAATGAGAGATTGGCCTCATGCACGGTCCTTGCAAAATATAAGGCACTTGTCAGGATGGCGAGGCGGGTCTATTGGCTGTGAAGCTGCTGAAGCTTTTATGTTGATACGGCAGCTTAAATAAATTAACAATAATTATAAATTAATATTCTATGTTTAAAAAAACCGAGTTATCAAAACAGTCTTTCTTAATTGCAGAAGTTGGTCAAAATCATCAGGGTGATCTTGAGATTGCTAGAAAATACATTAAATTTTTTGCAGAAACGGGTGTTGATGCAATAAAATTTCAGACTAGAAATAATAAATATCTATTTTCGGAATGTGCATATAATAAAGAGTACAATAGTGAAAATGCGTTTTCAAATGTTTATGGCCTACACCGTGAAAAACTAGAATTAAATCCAGAATGGTTGCCAATTCTAAAGAAAGATTGTGAAAATCAAGGGGTTAAATTTATGTCAACCCCTTTTGACGAGGTTAGTCTAGATTTATTATGTGATATTGGTGTAGATGTTATAAAAATAGCATCATTTGATCTAGGAAATTTACCATTTATTGATAGAATTGCAAAAAAAGGAATTCCAGTTGTAATGAGCATAGGTGGCGGTAAGATAGATCAAATTAGAGATAGTATTGCAATATTAAGAAATCATATAGATGAGATCGCTGTGCTGCATTGTGTCTCTGAATATCCGTGTGAATATAATCGTCTTGGTTTGGATAATATTGAATTGTTGATAGAGGAGTTTCCGGAGTGTACTATAGGGCTCTCTGATCATTTTAATGGTATTTCTAGTGGACCTGTGGCTTACATGAAAGGGGCAAGAGTTTTTGAAAAACACGTAACACTCAATCGATCATGGAAGGGAACAGACCATAGTTTTGCCTTAGAGCGCCATGGCTTTAGGAATTTTGTACGTGACATCAGAAGGGTTCCAGAAATGATGACTCCCAAACCAACAGATGATTTAGGTAGTGAAGCAGTATTTATGAAATTAGGAAAATCTGTTGTTGCAAGTTGCGATATAAAAACTGGCGATAAGTTGACTTTGGGTAACTTATCAGGGAAAATTTTCGGGGAGCAATATATTCCAGTTAGGGAGACAAACTATATTCTTGGAAAAACTCTAAATAAAGGAATGAAAAAAGGTGACCTAATAAAGTATAGTGACATTATATGAAAATTACAGATACACTAGCTAAAAAATTTTCCGAAATACAATTTCTTGCATTTGATTTTGATGGTGTTTTTACAGATAATCTAGTCTATACAACAGAAGCAGGCGAAGAGTCTGTTGTTTGTTGGCGAAGTGATGGTCTAGGACTATCAAAAGTAAAAAAACTGAGTATACCTATATGGGTTATTTCAACAGAGAAAAATCCTGTAGTTGCTAAACGTTGCCAAAAACTAGGTATTAACTATATACAAAATTGTGATGATAAATTTACAGTCCTAGTAGGTCTGTTAGATCGTTACAAGTGTAATATAACGCGTTCTGCCTTTACTGGTAACGACATTAATGACGTTACATGCTTAGAAAGAGTAGGGCTACCAATTATTGTTGCAGATTCTCATAAAGATATAGATGATTTGGCTCTCTATAAAACTGAAAAAAAAGGTGGTAGAGGCGCTGTTCGTGAAGTTTGTGATTTGGTAGTTAAATATCATAAATCAACCAAAAAAATAAGAGTATAAAATAATGACAGACTTATTATTTGACATAAAAGATAAAATAATTGTCGTAACAGGGGGGATGGGACAGTTAGGTAGACAATTTACAAAAGTATTACTAGATAGAGGTGCAAAAGTAGTGGTTCTGGATTCTTTGGTTGGTAAAGTGTTATTAGATAAGCAGTTAATAAAGCAATATACAAAAGATAAATTAATGTTTATTCAAGCAGACGTAACTAGTAGAAAATCATTAGAACATGCTTTGGTCAAAATACAAAATAAATGGGGAATGTCACCTTATGGTTTAATTAACAATGCAGCTCTAGATTCTCCTCCAAGTGCTCCTGTAGATGAAAGTGGCCCATTTGAGATTTTTCCTGAAAAATCTTGGGATAGGATAATGGATGTTAATGTTAAGGGAGTTTTCCTATCATGTCAGGTATTTGGTGAAGCAATGGCTGCGTCAAAATCAGGCTCTATTATTAATATAGGATCGACATATGGCGTAGTCTCACCTGACCACCGTATTTATGAATACAAAACTGAAAACAATGGGAAGCCATTTTATAAGCCAGTAGCATACTCTGCATCCAAATCAGCATTAGTGAATTTAACAAAATATATTGCTGTTTATTGGGCCAAGTCAGGAGTACGTGTAAATCTAATGTCTTTAGGTGGTGTGTTTAACAATCAAGATGATAAATTTTTGAAAGGGTATTGTGCCAAAGTTCCTATGGGTAGAATGGCAAAAGAAGACGAGTATAATGGTACTGTAGTTTATTTAATGTCAAGCGCTTCATCATACATCACAGGCACTACGATTATGCTGGATGGAGGCTGGACAGCCTGGTAAAAAACAATGGACAGTAAAAGAGAATATAGAATGATACCTATAGAGGTGGTTAATTGGATTAATGGCAGAGAGACTGTAGCAGAAAGCAGACAAACTTTTGAAAAATTATCACCACATTCAGGTGAAATGATATGCAAAGTTTCTAGATCGACTAAATTAGATGTTGATAATGCAATTGTAGCAGCAAAGACAGCACAAGTAGGGTGGGCAAGTACACCAGCAGTTAGAAGAGGCTATTTACTTCACCAAATTTGTAATGAATTAGAGGTTCAAAAAGATGAAGTAGCATCGATTGTTGCATTAGAGACAGGTAAATCTAATAAAGAAGCATTGGGAGAAGTGGAAGGTGCAATAGCATTAGGAAGGTTTTATGCTGGTGAAGGTCAAAGACTTTATGGGCGTACTACTACTAGTGGAGTAGAAAATAAATATTCATCAACAGTAAGACAGCCTTGTGGAGTGGCAGGTTTAATTATTGCTGCTAATACACCAATTGCAAATATAGCATGGAAAGTATTTCCAGCTTTGATATGTGGAAATGGCCTAGTACTAAAAGCAGCAGAAGATGCACCGACAACAGCTTGGATTTTTACAAAAATAGCGCACAAGGTGGGATTGCCAAATGGTGTATTAAATGTTATTCAGGGTCTGGGTATAGAAGCGGGATCACCACTTGTAGAACACAATGATGTGGATGTGATTAGTTTTACTGGATCCACCTGTGTGGGTCGTTGGATAGCTGAGACTGCAGGCAAGCGGTTAGCAAAAGTATCACTAGAACTTGGAGGAAAGAATCCACTAGTAGTTTGTGATGATGCAGACCTTGATAATGCTGTAAATTGGGCCTGTCTCTCTGCATTTAGTAATGCAGGACAGCGTTGTGCCTCAGGCAGTAGAATTATTATCTTTGATTCAATTTATGATAAATTTAAGAATAAATTATTAAAAGCAGTTAAAGAGCTGTCAATTGGTATCGATGATAGTGACGATTTAGGTCCGGTAATTAATGAAAAACAACTTATAAATATGATAACTGCACTTGATATGGCAAAATCAGCAGGATCAACTATTTTGTCTGGTGGAAAGCGATTAGATGCAGAAGAGTATAAAAATGGTTTTTATATTGCCCCAACATTGCTTGAAGATGTAAAGCCAGAAGATAGTATATCTCATAATGAACTATTTGGACCAATAGCAGTATTATATAGTGTGAATAATTTTAAAGAAGCATTAGAGCTTGCTAATAATTCACCCTACGGGTTAACAGCATCGATTCATACGAAAAATTATCATCGTGCTATGGAATTTAGCCACAAAATAAAATGTGGTGCAATAGTAGTCAATGCAGGAACTTATGGTAGTGAGCCACATATGCCATTTGGCGGTATGCGCCAATCTGGCAATGGAAGTAGGGAGCCGGGTACAGAAGCTTTAGATATATATTCTGAATTAAAGGACATATATATGGTCGTTGATCCTCAACAAGTCTAACTTTTAATTTTTTTCAATAAAAAACATAAATGCTATATCATATTAACCAGAGTGATTATCGGTCTTTATTTAAAAATAGAGACATTACGGATATTGAAAGGACAGAGATATTTTCAATATTTTCTAGAATAAATACACTTTATATGATTACCAATTCTGGTTCTGGTCATATTGGAACTAGTTTCAGCAGTATGGATATATTTTCATGGTTACATCTTAATGTTTTGACTGATGATGATTTGTTCTTCTCTTCAAAAGGGCATGATGCCCCAGGACTTTATTCAGTTTTAATCGGAATAGAGAAGTTAGATTATGATTACATTCATCAACTTCGTAGATTAAATGGCCTGCCAGGTCATCCTGATGTAACAATTACACCTTGTATAGTTACCAATACTGGCTCTTTGGGTATGGGGGTCTCTAAGGCAAAAGGAATGGTTCGTGCTAACCGCTTAGATAAAAGAAATGGCAGGGTTTATGTTTTGACTGGCGATGGCGAACTACAAGAAGGACAGTTTTGGGAATCACTCCCTGGTGCTGTTAATGAGAAATTTGAGGAGATAACAGTTATTGTTGATCATAATAAGATTCAATCAGATACATGGGTAGAGAATGTCAATGATTTAGGTAATTTAGAAAATAAACTAATCAGTTATGGGTGGCATGTACAGCGTTGTGATGGACACAATTTGAATGATTTTTCTCAAGCAATTGAGACCGCAAAAAAAGTCAAAGGAAAGCCTCAAATTATTATTGCAGATACGATTAAAGGCTGTGGCGTGTCATTTATGGAGGCAACCACAATGGGTATGGATCAAGAATTTTATCAGTTTCATAGTGGTGCTCCATCAGATGATGACTATCAGAAGGCAGTGGATGAGTTAACTGTAAATGCAAATAATCTTTTAAATAAAGCAAATCTTCCACTTTTGAAAATTGTTGAGATAGAAAAATATATTACACCTATATTAAAAAATAATGTGCAAAAATTGATACCAGCCTATGAAAGGACATTATTAGAGTTAGGCGGTAAGCATAAAGATATTGTTGTTCTTGATGCTGATTTGATGATTGATTGTGGTTTACTGAGTTTTCGTAATAAATACCCTGAAAGATTTGTGGAATGTGGAATTGCAGAGCAAGATATGATTTCACAGGCGGGGGCACTTGCACTGCAAGGTAAGCTTCCAATTTCACATAGCTTTGCTTGTTTCTTAGGGCCAAGAGCTAACGAACAGTTTTTCAATAATGCATCAGAAAATACTAAGTGTATTTATACGGGATCATTAGCAGGACTACTCCCTTCTGGACCAGGGCATTCTCACCAAATGGTGCGTGATATTTCAGCGCTTGGCGGAATACCAGGGCTAACTATAATAGAACCATGTTGCGAAGAAGAAGTGAGAATGGTATTGAAATACGCAGTGGAGGAGAATATAGAAAGTACTTATATTCGACTTGTATCTATTCCATGCGAAATCCCGTATATATTACCAGATAATTACACGCTTAAAAAAGGACAGGGTATTGAGTTAACAGAAGGCAATGATACAATAATATTTTCGTATGGTCCTGTTATGCTGTCACAAGCATATATGGCTGCTAAAAAATTAAAGATAGAACATGGCATAGGTGTAAAAGTAGTAAATATCCCTTGGTTGAATGTGATCAATGAGATCTGGTTAATAGAGGTTATTGGCGATATTAAACAGATATATACTTTAGATAACCATTTAATTAGTGGCGGACAAGGTGAGAAGATTGCTGCAACTCTACTGCAGGAAGGATTAAGTAATATAACTATTAAGTTGCTTGGCCTTAAAGAGATACCGGTGTGTGGAGCTAATCATGAAATCCTTGAGTATTATTCTTTAGATGCTGATTCTTTAGTTGGTGATATTTTGAAAACTATGAATCGTAAAAGTTGAGTTATTGAACCTTACTGATTATAAAAAAGCATCGTGATTATAAAAGAAAAAAAATATTTACCTAAGACGCTTGCTGTTATTCCGGCTAGAGGTGGTTCAAAGCGCCTTCCAAGAAAAAATATTACTGATGTTGCCGGACATCCAATGATTGCATATACCATAATGGCAGCAAGAAATGCATCAATGATAACTGATTGGCTTGTATCCTCTGAGGATGAAGAAATACTTAAAATTGCTGAGGAATATGGTGCTCCTATTCCTTTTAAAAGGCCGAAAGAATTAGCTACTGATGTAATGAGAAATATAGAGGTAACTATTCATGCGCTAGAGTGGATGGAAACTAAGAAAAATTGTAAGTACGATATTATTGTTTTGTTGCAGCCAACTTCACCTATCAGGTCATCAGATCATATTGATCAGGCAATTCAAAAATTATGGGAATCCAATCTATCTAGTTTGGCTGCAGTGAAAGGTCCTTTTCAGAAAAGAGACCCAGTTTTGAAAAGGATTAATCAAAAAGGTGAAATGGTTGCATATTGTAGTGACTCAAATATTGACCCAAAAGAACCTTTTTATATTTACAATGCAGCTCTATACGCAGTAAAAAGAGACTATTTCATTAGAGAAAAAAAATTCAATTCGGATGAGCAGGTGCCATTTATTATGGATACATATCATTCTACAGATGTGGATGAACTGGCAGATTTAATTGTGGCTGAGGAGTATTTAAAAATATTAGGCGCTAATAAGGAGAGAGAATGAGGATACTGAAAGGTGTTATACCTGTATTGTTAACACCACTAACAAGAAGTGGTGAGATTGATGAAACTTCTTTGGTTAAATTAGTTAAATACCTTAATTCAAAAAATATTGGAGGATTTTGGGTTTTGGGCACAGGTTCTGAGGATATGAACCTAACATATCAACAAAGATTACAAGTTGTGAATACTGTTGTAGATGCAAATGCGGGTAAGTCTCCATTGATAGTAGGTGCGGGCTTCTTTGCAATGCGTGATACAGAGAATTTTATGGATGATTCTGCACATCTTGATTTTGATGCCTACCATGTAATGCCTTATCATAATTTGCTGAGTCTCGATAGAATTGAGTGGATGTATAAATCTCTTGCAGACCATGCTAAAAAACCAATTTGGATGTACACTAGTGCAAATTGGGCAAGGTTTATTCCTCCAGAGTTTATTGAAAAAATGAAGGGATATCCAAATATTGCCGGTATTAAATTTAGTACTAGCAATGCTGCGCATACAGAAAAGGTGATTGCGTTGCAAGATGATGACTTCCAGGTTTTAACGGCGGTTGTTCGTACATTTTACACAAATTTATGCTTGGGCGTTAAAGGTGGGACAACAGTTGAAGCGTGCCCTTTTATTGGCCCTATAGTGGAAATCTATGATAATTATATGGAAGGTAATATAGAGGGGGCACTGGAGTCACAAAGAAATCTAAATCGATTTTTGGAGAGTATGCCGCAAGAACCAGGAAAAGATAATTTTCTGAAAGTTGCAGAGGGTAAATATATTCTAAGTAAACAAGGAATATGTGACCAGTATATGTCTGGCTATTATAGAGAATTAAATCAAATTGAAAAAAAACATATCGACTATTTGATTGAAAGTTTTTTGAACAAGATTTAGGAAATAAAATATGAAAGCGGTAATATTAGCAGGCGGTTTAGGTACGCGCCTTAGTGAGGAAACAAGTATAAAGCCAAAACCTATGGTAAAAATCGGCGGAAAGCCAATTTTATGGCATATTATGAAAATGTATTCCTCACACGGTATTAATGATTTTGTAATATGTTGTGGTTATAAAGGCTATATCATCAAGGAATATTTTGCTAATTATTTTCTTCATCAGTCAGATGTGACTTTTTGCATGAAAGACAACACCATGGAGGTGCATGAAGAGAGAGTAGAGCCATGGACTGTTACCTTGATTGATACAGGTGATAATT
>Ga0233435_1001420_pt1 | contig 23119 bp, 19 predicted proteins | sample SI_122_August201_3_FD_182735 | JGI IMG/M metagenome (GOLD analysis project Ga0233435, IMG submission 182735) | Seawater microbial communities from Saanich Inlet, British Columbia, Canada - SI_122_August2016_135_MG | ecosystem: Environmental > Aquatic > Marine > Inlet | place: Canada: British...
TTATTCAACTTGCAGACTAAGTTCTTAACAACCAATGTTAAGGGTACTGATCGCGAAATGTACTTACCTGTGAATTTTGATTTAGATCAATTGCCACAGCTTCGTCCACCAGCACAGCCTACGACTGTCATGAATCACCCTCCATTTGTTCGTATGGAAGGTCGTAGCTTGCCACCTCTTGCATCTCGTGATGCTAACTACAAGGTGCCTGCTGAGTTAATGACACAACCGGGTACATATAAAATGTCAGCACGTTTGCGTAGCAGAGCTGAACCGATTTACTTCATGCGCTTCATTGGTGCCACTCCAGAAATGGAACAAGCAATGAACGAGTGGATGATCGATATGCACGCTTACTCTGTTGAATTTGAAGTTAAATAACGCGATCTCATAGGGGATACATCGTGAAATATAATAAACCAATGTTCACTATGACATCAGTAGCAATGCTGATTAGTAGTGTTCTTTACTCGACTTCGAGTCTGGCTGCGGAGGGTGCTATCAAGCACTCTCCAGGTGCAAGTATTACCACGTATGATGAGTCTGCTTTTGGTGCAGACCCAACATACACGGATAAGCCATACAGTGCAGAAGCACAGATTGAAATTTATGGCGGTAAATCTGCGGTACAAACGCCTCGACCTTTAGTTGAATTGGGTCGAGATATTTATGGGGCGGGTCAGTTTAATGAATCGTCTTATGTGTTTGGCGCACTTAACCCAACTGATCAGCAGTTTTTAGTTTATGGCGATTGGCAAACAGCCGTTGGCTATAACGATAATGGTGCTGTTCGTCAAGGTGTTGTAACCACGCGTTTACGTTTGGATATCGACTACAAAATTACCTCAACTGAGCGAATTCATGCTTTTGTAAATCCATTACAGAAAGCCAATAAAATTACCCGTTGCACATTTGCTGATTCAAAAAATGTGGCTAACGATGATAAGGCAGGCACATGTAATTTAGATTTCGATCTAGATCTTGATGCGTTGTACTTTGAGGGTGATATTGGGGCAATGATTAGTGGTGCTACTGGTGAATACAGCGGTAAAGACATACCTTTTGCGGTAGGTTTTATGCCGATATTGTTCCAGAACGGTATTTGGGTAGACGATAACTTTCATGGCGCAGCGGTGACCATTCCGTCATTAAACAGTAAAGATTTAGATATCTCTAACATGGATATCACTTTGTTTACAGGTTGGGAGGAAGTTAACACCGGTCTTGCTGATGGTAAGTTAAGTGCCAATATTGCTGGTATCACGACTTTTATTGAGTCAAATGGCGGTTACTGGGAATTAGGTTACGGATATACTTGGGGTGAAAACGATGAGTTGGATGACCAAGAGTATCACAACGTCACTGCAGCATTTTCTAAGCGTTATGGTGGTTGGTTGTCTAACACGGTCCGAGTGATTTATAACTTCGGTCAAAACCGTAACGATAACCAAGATCAAACTGCGGATGGTTTCTTATTGTTAGTTGAGAACTCATTCATTACCTCTAAACCTTCAACATTAATACCATACTTCAATGCCTTTGCCGGTTTTGATAAGCCACAGCCTTTAGCCAAGGGTAATGGCGGTGTATTGTTGAACACAGGTATCAACTTTGAAACAGATAATCAAACTGGTTTTCCTAAGTTAGATGATACTGCGAATGATACTTGGGGTGGCGCATTAGGTGTGGAATATTTGTTTGGTCTTGACCAGCAAATTGTTATTGAAGCAGCGACTGTGCAAATCCGGGGTGACAATACTAAGCGAAACATCAAAGGTGATCAGTATGCCTTAGGTATTCGTTATCAGAAGCCATTAGATAAGTCTTGGATTTTCCGAGCTGATGCTATGGTAGGCTTCCTTGATAATAGTAAGCTTGCAGGTAATGCGGATAAAGATCTATCAGGTATTCGTGCAGAAATTCGTAAGAAATTCTAAGTTATCTTGATTGTGAAAAAAGGCCAGCTTTGCTGGCCTTTTTTTTGCCTGTTAAAAAGGTTTCTAAGGGGGAAATGGTCTATGCTTTTAACTATTGATGTTGTTAAATCGACCGTTGAGTCTAGTGGGGATTGTATTGCACTAGATATCGGCAATAATTCAGATTTAACTGCTACTTACGTTTGAAAAAGGGTTTAGTGAATGACCGGAACACCACAAGAAATTTTTAAACAGAAACTCGCTGACGTGCATGCTTTGATAAAGGGTGCGACGAGCTTTGCCAGTGATATTATGGACATTCAGCCGGTAGCACGCGATTTACTGAGTGCTGAGAGGATGAATCTGTTTCATTGTGGTGGTGATGAGGAGGGTATCGTTAATAATATGACGATGCCTGGTGGTGGTGGTGAAATTGAGCAAATAAAAATCCCATTTAGTACCCAGTCAGTGATTGGAATCGTTGCGTTATCTCAAAAGCCGTTATTAATTGCCGATTTAAATGATCCTAAAGAAGTTAAAGCCATTAATCCCAACTTAACTGTCGATAAAGCGAATGATGTGACGTTAAACGGTGAGGACAAGTCGATGATTGCCGTGCCAATTAAGGCGGGGAATGTGTTGCTTGGTGTGCTGCAAATTGTCAATCACGACAGCAAAGGCAACTTTGGCGTTGAGGACTTAAAGCGATGTATATGGGTGTCACAACAGTTTGGTAGTGCATTCCATGAGGAATTAAGATGCTTGAAAGGGCCATACGATTTCTTGATCTTTCAAGGAAAAATGACTCGAGAAGTTTTGAAAGGTGTTGAGAAAAGAGCAATAGAAACACGTAATAGTATTTCAAATATTTTGCTTGCCGAACAAGGAATAAATAAAGCAGATTTAGGTCGATCTATGGAGCAATACTATCAAGTCCCATATATGGGATTTGAAGAAGATATTGAGTTGCCTAAGGATGTTTTAAGCCAGCTTAACTTGAGCGTGTGTCGGACAGAAAACTGGGTTCCCGTGATGGGAAATGAGACAGAAATCATTGTGCTCATTGATGACCCGCAAGACCAAGCGAGAACCAGTAAAATTGAGATTTTGCTAGAAGAGCATGCTCACGCAGTGGCGTACCGGGTAGGTTTTAAAGATGATATTCAGAAGTTTTTGACGGCAGCGGGCGCTAAAGAAGAAGGTGCGTTTTCCAGGTTTATGGTTGAAGAAGAAGAGGAGGAGCCGGAAGAAGCGGAAGCGGATATCTATGATGCACCAACTCGAATTAATTTAACGTTAGCGGATGGCACGCAAGTGATTCCATTTGTGAATCAGCTCATTGTTGAGGCGGATAAGGCCGGGGCATCGGACATTCATATTGAGCCTTTTGGTCCAAGGGCGCCGGCTTTGGTTCGGGTTAGAGTGGATGGACTGTGCCGTGAGTTCACAGAGATTCCTGCAGAACATGCAGCGAATGTGGTGGCTAGAATTAAGGTGATGTGCCGTTTAGATGTGACCGAAAGGCGTATGCCTCAAGATGGTAAGTGTAAGCTTGAAGTGGACGATGGTACGTTAGAGTTGCGGGTGGCAACAGTGCCAACTGTACTCGGAGAGTCTGCCGTCATGCGTCTGTTGTCAGGTGGTGGTGCACTGCCAATTGATAAGTTGAATTTCTCGAAGCACAACATGAGCCGCGTAAAACAAATGATGTCGTTACCTCATGGTTTGGTGTTGGTTGTGGGGCCAACCGGTTCTGGTAAAACAACGACGTTACATGCCATGTTAGGCGAATTGAATAAGCCGGATAAAACCATTTGGACAGCTGAAGACCCTGTGGAAATTACCCAGCCAGGATTGCAACAGTTACAAGTGGATTCTGGTATTGGCCTTGGGTTTGCAGATGCACTTCGTTCTTTCTTGCGTGCAGACCCTGACATTATTCTTATTGGTGAGATGCGTGATAAGGAAACCGCAAAAACAGGCGTGGAAGCCTCGTTAACAGGTCACCTAGTATTGTCTACATTACATACTAACTCGGCGGTGGAAACGATTACCCGTTTGTTAGATTTAGGCCTTGATAGAATTAACTTTTCAGATGCAATGATTGGTATTGTTGCACAGCGGTTGATTCGAGTATTTTGCAAATGTGCAAAACCGCATGAGCCAACTGAAATTGAATATCAGCAGCTCAGAACCGCTTATGGTGAGGAAGCTTGGGATACGGACATTGGCTTGGCAAAAGCGGATGTTCACCTGAAGAAAAAGAGCCGGTGTGCTGAATGTGGTGGTACTGGGTATAAAGGTAGAACAGGTATTCATGAGGTGCTGGTATCTAATGCAGAAATGCGGCACATGATTAACCAAGCGGCAACGATTGGTGAAATGACTGTTCGCGCTAAAGAAGATGGTATGAGATCACTGTTTCAAGATGGTGTTGAAAAAATTCTCAGCGGTGAAACGGATATGGCGCAACTACTTGCCGTTGCAGCTCGCTAAGCCTCCCCACTACTTGCAATACACGTTAATAACAGTAACACTCCATAGGTTATTCCAACCTATGGAGCAAGTCCCTTGCCTGATTTAAAAGCATCTTCTGAAAAAGCCAAAGAGCGATCAAAACAGTTTGTTGCTCAATACCAATTAAAAAACTTGAAAGAGCGCGGTCTCATCGGTGCCTCGGTTTTTTTAGGGGGCACTTTAGTCGTTATTTTATTTTTGCTGGGGTGGTACTGGGGTCAAGAGCCAGAGATGTTCGACATTGATGAAGTAGCCGCTGAAATGCTGGAGGGTAAAGCACCTGTTATCGGGCAGAATACAACGGTAACACTGATTCATGTGCTGGATGTTATGTTACACAAACCTGGCGGCTATCAAAGTAATGATGTGATGCCCCCTACGGTTTTTATGGATAATATTTCAAGCTGGGAATTTGGTGTGTTGACTCAGGTAAGGGATATGGTCAGAACATTTCGTAATGACTTCAGTCGTTCGCAATCCCAGTCTCTTGAAAATGAGGCGCTATCGGTTGCAGACCCTCAGTTAAGTTTTAGTAATGACACTTGGATGTTTCCATCAAGTGAAGGGCAGTATGAGAAAGGGGTGGATGCGCTGAAAACGTATTTATCCGAGTTGGGTGATACAAGCAATCATAGTGGTCAGTTTTTTGCCAGAGCGGATAATTTAAGTACTTGGCTGTCATTGGTTGAGAAAAAATTAGGCAGCTTATCACAGCGTTTATCGTCAAGTGTTGGCCAGGTACGAGTGAATACAGATTTGGCTGGCGAGAAAAAAGCAGAGCAGTCTACATCAACACCCAAAATGTTGATCGTTAAAACGCCTTGGATGGAAATTGACAATGTTTTATATGAAGCTCGTGGCACTACATGGGCTTTGCTTCACTTTTTAAAGGCCATTGAAAAAGATTTTTATGCGGTGTTAAAAGATAAAAATGCGGTGGTCAGTTTGCGCCAAATTATTCGTTAGCTAGAGTCTACTCAGCAAGCTTTATGGAGCCCTGTGGTCTTAAATGGACGTGGTTTTGGTATTACGGCTAATTACTCGTTGGTACTGGCTTCCTATCTTTCGCGAGCGAATGCTCAGGTGATTAATTTGCGCGAGCTGTTGAAGCGAGGTTAAGGCTTTCTCCACTATAGGTGGCTTTATACGCTTTTAAAGTTGCGTCTTCTCTCTATAACCTGATGAATGAACTTTGAGTCTCTTTTATAAAGAGACCTTTATGGCCGAAAAAGGTGACCACATTAAGGTTGTCACCTTAATGTTTTATCGTTACCGTTAGCTTCAGCTGAGACGTTCAAAATAACCTATTTTTTCTTTTTCTTACGATTGGCCTTATGGATCGCTCGGTTATCAACAGATAATGCAGCTTCATGCATCGCTTCTGATAACGTTGGGTGTGCATGGATGGTACGAGCTAAGTCTTCTGAGCTGGCTGAAAACTCCATTGCAACAACAGCCTCAGTAATCAGCTCGGAAGCTGCAGGGCCAATGATGTGGACACCTAAAATACGGTCAGTCGTTTTATCCGCCAGGATTTTTACAAAACCTGCTGTTTGATTCATTGCATGAGCACGGCCAATAGCCGCAAAAGGGAACGAGCCACTGTTGTATTCTATGCCTGCTGCCTTTAACTCCTTTTCGTTGGTGCCAACCCAGGCAATTTCAGGGAGGGTGTAAATAACTGAGGGCACTAAGTCTAAATCGCAGGTAGAAGGGTAGTCATTGGCAATCGTTTCAGCAACAGCAATACCTTCTTCTGATCCTTTGTGTGCAAGCATGGGGCCACGAACCAAATCTCCAATCGCATAGACACTTGGGATATTGGTTCGACATTGCTCATCCACATGGACAAAATTGCCTTCATCTAGCAGTAAATCCGTGTCTCTACTGGCCAGTTGGTTGCTATTTGGGGTTCGGCCAACGGCAACAATGAGCTTGTCGACGACCAACGTTTGGTCGCCGTCTTTATCTTGATAGTGAACAGTGACTTGATTATCTGCTACTTCTGTTTTGGTCACTCTGGTGCTTAAGTTGATGTTGAGACCTTGAGCCTTGTATTGTTTTAATGCTTCGCGGCTGACTTGAGTGTCTGCCATCGGTAAAAATTCATCTTGTGCTTCGAGTATCACAACCTCACTACCGAGCCGTTTCCATACGCTACCGAGTTCTAGGCCAATAACACCTGCACCAATAACGCCGAGTTTAGCGGGGACTTCGGTGAAAGAAAGGGCACCAGAGGAATCGACGATGGTGTCTTTGTTCACTTTGGCAATACCAATATCAACCGGGCTTGAACCTGTCGCTAGGATTATATGTTCAGCTTGGTAGGTGGTGACGCTATCATCTGTCGCAATGACTTCAACTTGCTTGTTGGCCAAGAGTTTTCCATGACCCTTAAGCCATTCAATACCATTGGCTTTAAATAGCCCTTGTATGCCTTGGGTCAGCTGTTTAACCATTGTCCCTTTGCGATCCATCATGGTTTTTAGGTTGAGTGAAACGTTGTCAACTTCAACACCAAAATCAGCCAGTGCATTTTGTGCTTCATGATATTTTTCGGAGCTTTCGAGTAGGGCTTTCGATGGAATACAACCAACGTTCAAACATGTACCGCCTAGTGTGGGTTTGCCATTATCTAGCCACATATCAACGCAAGCCGTTGTAAGGCCGAGTTGGGCGCAACGGATGGCAGCAACGTATCCGGCAGGACCTGCACCAATGACGATGACGTTATAGCTTTTTAATTCGCTCATGTTTGTTGGCTCCAGTAGTTTTATGGTGACACTTTATTGTGATCTGTCGAGGGAATAAATGACAGGTTTTATCAAAGTTGAGGGGAATATTTATTAAAATACTATAGGGCCATTAATGATGAAACATTATGGCTCTATAGTGTTTTTCTGGTGCTTATTGCTTTTTTTTAAACATTAAGAAGTAGCCTAGCAGGGTCTTCCAATGCATTTTTGATGGCCACTAAAAACTGCACGGCCTCGGCACCATCAATGATTCTGTGGTCGTAAGAGACGGCCATATACATAATGGGGCGAATCACAATCTCACCATTTTCAATAACCGGTCTTTGTACAATGTTGTGCATGCCTAAAATAGCACTTTGAGGCGGGTTTAAAATTGGCGTAGAAAGCATTGAGCCAAAGGTGCCGCCGTTGGTAATGGTAAAGGTGCCACCGGTTAAATCATCATAACTCAAGCTGCCATTTTTAGCGGATTGGGCATAATTAACGATTTGTTTTTCAATGTCGGCAAAGCCCATGCCATCGGCATCGCGTAATATGGGTACTACGAGGCCTCGGGGTGACGACACGGCAATGCCAATATCAAAATAGCCGTGGTAAATAATGTCTTTGCCATCAATGGATGCATTAACAACCGGGAATTTTTTTAGCGCCTCGGTGGCCGCTTTAACAAAAAATGACATAAACCCTAATTTGCTTTCATGGGTTTTTTGAAACAAATCTTTATATTTGTTTCGCAGGTCCATGACCGGCTTCATGTTCACTTCATTGAAGGTTGTGAGCATGGCGGCTGTTTGCTGTGCTTCAACTAATCGTTCGGCAACTCTGGCGCGGAGTCGGGTCATCGGCACGCGTTGCTCAGGCCGGTTGTTGTTATTGTGTGGTGCTGTAGTTGGGCTAGGCGTAGCAGGGGTGCTGGCGGCTTGTGCAGGTTGGGCCGTCGCGTTATCGAGGTGTTTTTGCACATCCTCTTTGGTAATGCGACCATTTTTTCCACTACCTGAGATACTAGCGGGGTCTAGTTGATTTTCTTGTATTATTCGCCTGACTGCAGGTGATAATGGGATATCTGATTCTGTTTCTGTTTGGCTCTCTACCGCTGTGGTGTTTGTAGCTGCAGCGATCGCGGACTCATCAATTTGGGCTAGCAGTTCGCCTGAGGTGACGGTTGCACCATCTCCAACCACAATTTTTGTAATAACACCATCACATGGTGCTGGTACTTCTAAAACAACTTTGTCGGTTTCAAGGTCGACCAAAGTCTCATCCCGAGTAACGGCATCACCTGCTTTTTTATGCCAGGTAATTAAGGTGGCATCGGCAACGGATTCGGGTAAGTTGGGAACAAGAACGTTAGTGCTCATGTGTGTTTCCTTCTAATTCGCTAGGGTCGATTTGTAGGGCGCTGAAAATAACACACTTTTGCTCGTATACGTGTTGGTGATGATTTCCAGTGGCAGGAGAGGCTGCTGTTCGCCTACCTGCATATGTCAGTTTTAGATCGTATTTTTTTGTATAGTAGTCAAAACGGAATTTAATTTGATCCCAAGCGCCCTGGTTTTTAGGCTCTTCTTGGCACCAGGTGAGTTTTTTTGCATTAGGATAGTTGGCGATAATCGTGTCGAGATCTTCTTGTGGGAACGGGTATAACTGTTCTAATCGAATAATCGCGGTGTGTGTAATTTCTCTAGTGGTTCGCTCGGCGGTGAGGTCGTAATATACTTTGCCACTGCACAGTACGATGGCATCAATCGCTGTTTTATCCATCTCTTCTGTTTCGTCTAACACCGTATGAAACTGGCCATCTGATAACTGCTCTAAACTGGATACGGCAGCCGGATGTCTTAGTAAGCTTTTAGGGCTCATGACAATCAAGGGTTTTCGGTACGGGCGAATCATTTGCCTACGTAGCATGTGATACACTTGGGCAGGGGTGGAAGGGATGCACACCTGCATGTTCTTCTCAGCACAGAGTTGTAAATATCGCTCTAATCTGGCAGATGAATGTTCTGGTCCTTGGCCTTCATAACCATGAGGTAATAACATGGTTAGAGCGCAAAGCCGGCCCCATTTAGCTTCGCCGGAGCTAATGAATTGGTCGATAACAACTTGTGCGCCATTGGCAAAATCACCGAATTGTCCTTCCCAAATCACCAGAGACTTAGGTGATTTAGTCGCATAACCATATTCAAAAGCCAATACGGCTTCTTCTGATAATAAAGAGTCAATAACAAGAAAATTCTCTTGGTCATCTGCACAACTTTGTAATGGGGTATGTCGTTCACCATCGAGTTGGTTGTGTAAGACGGCATGGCGATGAAAGAAAGTCCCTCGGCCTGCATCTTGGCCAGATAAACGAACCGCATGCCCTTGTGATACCAGTGTGGCGTAGGCCATTGTTTCTGCAAAACCCCAGTCGATAGGGGTCGCGCCTGCTGCCATTTTACGTCTTGCATCAACGACTTTTTGCACCCGTGGGTGTAACGTGAATTGATCCGGTAGGGTGGTCATACGGGTGGATAATGCTTGTATTGTGGCTACGGGAACCGTGCTGTCAAATGGTTCTGTCCAATCACGGTTAATATAAGGGGTCCAGTCGGTCGTGTAGGCACTATTATTATCAACCAATGGCCGAGCAACATTTTTTCCTTGCTCTAAGCGTTCTCTATACTGAGAGACCATGTCATTGGTTTGAGCTTGTGTTAATAAGCCTTCTGTCACCAGTATTTGTGCGTAGTGTTCACGTGTTGTCGGTGTGCTACGAATTTTTTGGTACATTTGAGGTTGAGTGGCTGAAGGCTCATCCGCTTCGTTGTGACCGTGGCGGCGATAACAAACCATGTCGATCACAACGTCAGTGGCATACTCATGGCAATAGTCCATGGCCATTTGAGTGACGAAAATCAGTGCTTCAGGGTCATCTCCATTCACATGGAAAATAGGTGCCTGAATCATTTTTGCAAGATCAGTACAGTATAAAGTGGATCTTGCATCCATTGGATGGCTAGTGGTAAAACCAATGCGGTTATTGATCACAATGTGGACAGTACCACCGGTAGAAAAACCACGGGTTTGTGACATGTTGATGGTTTCCATCACCACGCCTTGTCCTGCAAAAGCGGCATCACCATGAATTAAAATAGGTAAAACTTGTTTGGCGTCTTTGTCCCCCCTTAATTGTTGCCTTGCTCTAACAGAGCCTTCAATTACTGGGTTAATAATTTCTAAGTGAGATGGGTTAAACGCGAGTGCTAAATGCAGTGGGCCGCCAGGGGTTTCGACATTGGTTGAAAAACCTTGGTGGTATTTTACGTCTCCAGAACCATTGTGTTCGACTTTATGTCGGCCCTCAAATTCTTGGAATAATAGCTCAGGTGGTTTGCCCATGATGTTGATCAACACATTTAAGCGGCCACGGTGTGCCATACCGATGACGGCTTCTTTAGTGCCTGAAGCTCCGGCATGCTGAATGAGCTCATCAAGCAGCACGTTAAGGCCTTCTCCGCCTTCTAAAGAAAAACGCTTTTGCCCGACATATCGGGTGTGTAAATAGCGCTCTATACCTTCAGCTGCCGTCAGCAATGAGAGAATCTGTGTTTTTTTATCGGCATCTAGTTGCTGATGAATAAAATTTTCTTCTAAGCGTTTTTGTACCCAACGTTTTTTCTGGGTATCGGCAATATGAGAATACTCCGTGCCGATGCTACCGCAATAACAAGCCTTTACTAGAGTGATAATGTCTTTGAGTGTCATTCGGTCATTTGCAAACAATGAACCGGTATTGAACTCGGTGTTCATTTCTATCTCGCCTAAACCGTGAAATTCAGGGAGTAAATCGGGGACGGGGGGTCTGGGGCAAAGTCCTAAAGGGTCAAGGTCTGCTTCTTGGTGCCCTCGCACACGATAAGAGTTGATTAGTCTCAGGACTGCAGCTTGTTTTTCAGCGGCAAGCGGGGATAGGCATTCGCTGCTTTGTGCGCTGGGGTGCTGGGCTATTTCAGTAAAAGACTCAATGACCGTACTATGAGGGGTATCGATATGATTGAGGTCTTTGTCGCTTTGGATACTATCAAAGTAATTGCGCCAGCGATCATCTAAGGTGCTGGGTTGTTTTAGGTATTGTTCGTAGAGGTCTTCTATAAAGGCTGCGTTACTGCCGTAAATAGCGGAACTCTCTATCAATTCTTCGAATTTTTTGGCCATGATGTTTTACTGTTTTAAGTGAATACGCCTTTTTTAAGCATAGTTCAAAATGGCTAAAGCTGAGGGGCTTTGATTTCAAATTTTAACTTGCGAACAATTGTTTTTACTTTCGGGCCGTAAATAATAAAACTCTGTTGTATTTGATAGGTGTTCACCAGTTGGCTCATGTTAAATGCAGAGCTAAATAAATTGGCTCTCAGCAGTATTGAAATGGGTTTACCCTCTGGGGTGTATTCTATGAGGGCTTCATCTAAATTGTTGCGCTGATAATGACCATGTGCGGTTTTTATTTCAACGAATCGGCTGAGTAGCCGGTTGGTATCTTTGTTAACTGCTTGAATTCGATTGCCACGGCGTTGAATAAAGTCGCTATAACGCTGAGCAATTTCATCATTTCTGGCATCTGTTTTGAGGTAGCTGTCAATCGGAGAGCTGAAACCACTGTGTTTGATTTTGTGAATGTAGCGGATAAAGTCCTCAAATACTTCAATGTCATATTTGTCTTGTTCGTAGACAATGGGGGTGGGGTAAAAGCGCTTGGTTAAATTGGCATCTTTGTTGAGCCAGGTGTCGATTGTGCCTTGGGGCGTGTTGCGTGGTTCTGGTGCTTTATTTGAGGTGGTTTGCAAGCAGCTGCTGAGGCTGATGAATAATACGAGTAATAAGGCGCGTTTCATGAATGAATTCCAAAGTGGCGGTTTCATTAACTTATAGCATGGCTTGAGACACGGTCAAAATATCGACCTCGAAACATGAGCCTGGTTTGCTCCCCTGTTTCTGTAAAACCGGTGCGATTGTGTAACACGTTGTTGCATAGCAACGCTTGGCCTGATGCTAATGTGCCTTGAAATTGGCTGGGATGGCCATCGGCAAAAAGCTCATGAAGGCAGGCTAAAGCCGACTTTAATATGGCTGAGTCATGCCATTCAATGCTTTTTTTACGGTGGGTGTAGCGCATGTGCAATTGGCCGTTTATGGTGGAAAAAACGGGGCCGCCTTGTGCCGGTCTCAGTGTCACGCCATCATTTTCATGTGCGGGAATGAGCATGGCATTGGGGTGAAAAAGTGCGCGAATGAATTCAGGGTTTGTGTCTCTGATGTGAATGTAAGCGATTTCAGGGTCGATAAAGTGGTTCATACCCCCTGTTGCAGCAGGGCTAGCACAGTACAGCAACATGCCTAAAACTTGCTTGTTTAGTGGGTTGTAGTAGCCGTCAGTATGCCAGGCAATGGGTTTGTTGGTATAAGGAATAAAAGCTTGCTGTCTAGAGGGTTTGTTTTGTACTGATAGCGCAGTGACGGCTTCAGCGTTGGAGTAAATATTGGCATCTAGGTGTTGTAAGCCAACTTGGCTGCCAAGTTGAGTCACCGTTTGTGACGTAACCTCATTAGGTGCGGAAATGATGGCCATGTTGGTTTTGTTAATGAGGCTAAAAATAGCCTGTTGTTCAGGCAGGCTGAGCGAGGTGGCATCTTTTACAGAGATAACCAGCTGCTGAATGTCAGTCGGGTAGTTCTGTAATTTTTGCTGACGCCAACGTTGATAGGTATCAGGGTTATCTAATGTATAAGGTGATGTCATTACTAAAAGATACACTGATGCCCTGTAATAGGACATTATTTTTTTATTAGATTCTTAGGCTTAAGGGTGTATGATCGAAAAAAGGCGGTAAATCCCGTGAGTAGATGGACAATGGAGGCGGTAAAAATGCTAGTCAAAGATATTATGAGTCGTTCTGTAAAAACCGTATCAGCCGATACAAGGATGTTTGAGGTGGTCTCTCAAATGTGTCTCTATCGTTATAGTGGTCTACCGGTTGTTGGTGATAATGATGAATTGGTCGGTATGATTGCAGAAAAGGATGTCTTGCATTACTTGTTTCCGACCTTAGAAGATCTTATGGGTAATATTGCTGCCATTAACCTTGATGAAATGATGGATAAATACCAAGACGTGGTCAAGCTTAAAGTGGAAGAGATAATGCATCCGAAGGTGATTACTGTAGATCCTGACATGCACATAATGAAAGCCACATCTATTATGGTGAAACATCGGTTTCGACGGATTCCTGTGGCCGATGGCAATACTTTGGTGGGCATGATGAGTTTAGGTGATGTGCATAAAGCCATTTACCAAGCCAATATCTCAAAAATGATTTAAAGGTTTTCTGTTAAATCTGCCAGTGCCTCTTGAGCGGACGTTTGAACTTCTTCATGTTCGTCTGCAAGCGCGTGCTCGAGAATGGCAATGGCTTCACGCTGCCCGGTTAGGCCTAAAAAATAACAAGCATCACTTCTAAGGTGAACTTCTGTGTGCAATGTTAAACGTTGCAACTGTGGAATGATCGACAGCATGGCTGCCTTCCCTGCAAAACTCTCTAGTACAGCGCTTACGCCTAAACGAATATGCATTTCAAGCTCAGCACTTTCCAGTAATTTGATTAAGTCGGTTAATTGATGTTGATGGCTTTCAAGGTGTTTGATCACCTTGTTCGGCTGGCCATTGCTTAATTGCGCTAAAAATTCCGCCTGTTTGGAAGCTAATAGGATATTCTTAGGGTAGATAGGATATTGTTTCATTATTAGGAAATCATAACATTGACTGAAAAGAAAAAGATAACCGCAGAAAATCTGATTGCGCTAGGCACGTATTTTACCATTAAAAAGCATGATGGTGGCAGCATTCGTCTCGCCGTGAATATGCGGATTAAAAATGAAAAATTTGAGATTCCTGAAGCCGTTAAAGATGCAAACTTAGGCTGGGAAGCGTTAATGCAAGCGTTTCCAGGTATTGAGCAGGTGAAGCCACGGTTGTTGATTATGTCGGTGGATATTCAATACGATGCGGAGAAAATTAAGCCAGAGCATTGGGAAATGTGGTCGTGTGCAGAGCCAACACCAGAGTTAATCGGGTATTTTGAAGCGGGGATTACGTCACTATCAGCCCAGCTGGGAATCTCAGAGGAGTAGGGATGAACGGAGTGGTGACAATTTAAGCCCAATACAGTCTTATTGGGCTTAAATTGTGTGCGCTAGTTTGAGCTACCGCAACTGGTTGCAGAGCCACAAGTACCGCAACCGCCGCCGCCAGCAGGTTTTGGTAAGTTGTTAAAGACAAAAGACTCTTCGCCATTGCCTTTGTTAACAAAATCAATTTCAGCACCACGTAAATGTGGGATAGTGCCTTCGTCTACGATGACTTTGAAAGCATCGTGGTCGCGAACAAGGTCGTTGTCAGCGATTTTTTCTTCAACACCCATGCCAAAGCTGATGCCACTGCAACCACCGGGTTGAGCAAAAATACGAATGCCTTCAACGTCATCTTCAATTTCACTGAAAATTTGGGTGAACTTGGTGAGCGCAGCTTCGCTCAAGGTTAAATCGGTTGTTGTAAGTGCGATCATCAATATTTACCTTATATTTTTTTCGTAGTTCGAATGGTTATTCTATCAAAATAATTGGATCTTTGTATCTAGTGGATTATAGCATGCCGTAAAAAGGCTCAACTTGAACCATTTCTCCGACCTCTGCACCGCTACTCTCTTGATCTAACAAGATAAAACAGTTTGCTTGTGCCATTGAGGTCATCATGTGTGAGCCTTGTTTGCCGGTGGTGCCAACCACTAATTCCCCTTTTACAGTGTGGCTCAATACGCCTCGCTGAAATTCTAAGCGGCCAGGTGCCTTTTTGAGCTTGTCGGTCAGTCGCACGTGAAAGCGCTGCCTTTGGCTGAAAGGTTGACCCATACGCTTACGAATGCCAGGTAATACAATTTCGTAAAAAGTGGCCATTGCCGAAACAGGGTTGCCTGGTAAGCCAAAAAATAAGGTGTCGCCTAGGTGGCCGAAGGCTAATGGTTTTCCTGGTTTTATGGCGAGGCGCCAAAAATTGACTTGGCCAACTTTGTTGAGCGTATCGGTCACGTAATCCGCTTCGCCGACTGAGACACCACCAGAGGTGAGTAGAATATCGGCACAATTCATCGCTGATTTAAATGCCGACTCTACAGCGTCACGTTCATCAGGAATGACACCCATATCTAATATTTCTGCACCCAATTCAGTGAGCAGGCTGTGGATAGCGTAACGGTTTGAATCATAAATTTGCCCCTCTGCAAGCGCTTGGCCTAAAGGAATAAGTTCATCACCCGTGCTAAAAAAGGCAATGCGGGGTTTACGGATAGTCGTGACTTCTGCGATGCCAAGGCTGGCGAGTAAACCAATGTGGCTGGGGCGCAGTAAAGTGCCTTTATTGAGCACTACATCACCCACCTGTACATCCTCACCTGCATAACGCACGTTGGCTTGGTTTTTAGGAGGCACAGTGATGTGTATGTGTTGCTCTGTGCGGCTGACGTGTTCTTGCATGATGACGGTATCGGCCCCTTCGGGCACAACGGCACCTGTCATAATGCGGGCGCATTGCCCCTCCGCAACGCTGTCATTAAATGGCCTACCCGCAAAGGCGGTACCGATGACAGTAAATACACTGTTTTCATCTTGATAGTCTGCAAAGCGAATGGCGTATCCATCCATGGCCGAATTGGTGAAGGGGGGTACTTGAATGATTGACTGTACATCTTCGGCTAAGGTGCCATTTAAGCAATCTCTAAGGGGAAGCCGGATGGCATCAGTGAGTGGCTCAATGGCATCAATAATTTTGTGAATGGCTTCATCTAGGGTGATTAATTCTGGAGAAGAGCACGGGTCTGACATGATGAGTCCTTATGCGAATGAGAAAGGGTGTCTATTGGTTGGGCTGTATATTAACACGAGCACATGACGAAAGTATGATTTAGAAGGTGGGCATTATAAGGGATTTTCTAGCGTAAGAAAGAGCGTGGGTAGTGGGTAAATCACTGGCCTTAATCAAGCTTCAGTTGTGTAAAAGAAGGTGAATTTCCGTCACCAAAGGGAAGGTTGATAATTCCTGTGATAAGGGCGTTGGTCTTCGTTGTTTTGCTGGAGGAGTTTAATGGAATAAGTGATAATACAGCTTCAAATGCCGGAAGATCTGCTGTGCGATTTACAGTTTTTTGATACCGCCAAAAATGGCGTTGGGGTGCAGCCGGTACAAGATTTAGTGATTAAGGCATTAGAGTGGTATTGCTGGAACTCACCTTCAAGTATTGCGTTGTTTAAACAATACCCCTCGGGTGATGCTAACGGTCGAGAGTGTGAACTAGATTGGGTCAGGGATTTATTACAGACAGGTTAATTCAGGTGAGTGTATTGTGTTGTTTTTGATGGCTGCAAATGAACTGAATGATCATCCCGTGATTATTTAAGTCTAATACCGGTAGCGTGGTCTCAACGTTGGTTTGGTCTGTAATCACACCAATGATTTGGTTGTCATCAGGGTAAAGCCAGGGTTGATTGGTCGCAGCTCTATTCAGTTCTAGCTTTGGGAAATTGGCGTGTTTAAAACCTTCAATTAATATCAGGTCTAAGGTGTCATGATTTAGTCTTGGTATGAGCTGTTCTAAAATAGGCTCTTGTGTGGCAGTGACATGTTCCTCTATTAAAGCCCAGCGCTTACCTGAGGCAACCATGACTTGTTCTGCACCTGCTTGTCTATGGCGGTAGCTGTCTTTCCCTGGGGTATCGATATCAAATTTATGATGCGCGTGCTTTATCACCCCAAGGCGTAATGGCCTTATTCTTAATAAGGGAATGAGTTGTTCTAATAAGGTGGTCTTGCCACTGCCACTAAAGCCGACAATGCCAATGATAGGGGTGGGGCTAAGTTCTGTCATGTTCATGTTTGGCGCTCCCATTCACTCATCGCTTGAGCATCGTTAAGGTTGGCAAAGTGCTTGGCGTGGTCAGAAAAATCGACGCTGATGCAGTGTTGTGTCTTAAACCAGCGGCCTGCTGCTCGGTCACCATTGTCTAAGTAAGCACGTAATTCGGCTAGCCGTGATTTTGGGGTTAGGCTAAAAGTGGGTTGCAGTCTGCCATCAATGCTTGCAACAACAGGCACTTTATTCTCAGCGTGCTTAAGCATGGATGCGATATAATTAGGGGCAACATCTGGTGCATCACAGGGCACGCTAATCACCCACTCTGTTTTAGCTTGGCTGAGGGCAGTGTAAAGGCCTGCTAGCGGCCCAAGATAACCTGTGTCGAGGTCTTCAAAAACTGGGAAGCCATATTTTTGATAAATATCGATATTTCGGTTGGCATTAATGACTAATTGAGGGTTTTGCGGATATATTTTGGCGAGTACCGTTTCGATCATCGGTTGTTGATGGAGCAGGCTTAAGCCTTTATCAACGCCTTCTAATCTGCTGCCTTGGCCACCGGCGAGGATTACGGTGGTGACGTTGTCTAAGCTGAGCGACATCCTGTATTCCAGCTGGGTATGAGAGAGAGAAAGGTGTACTTATGCTTCTGATAATACGTTTTGTATGAGTGTTTTAACAGCGTCGGTTTCAAAAGGTTTGTCGCAAATAGCCGAAACACCTGATTGCTCTACGGCGGCTAAGCGGCTTTCATTTTCTTCACTGGTGACCATTAAAACAGGGATGGAGCGTTGAGAGCTTTTGGTTCGGATGTATTCTACTAAGCCTGCACCATCTAGTTCTGGCATGTTGTAGTCGGTTACAATTAAGTCGAAATAGGTTTCGTTGATGAGCGCAATTGCCTCTTTGCCATCGGCTGCGTGTGAGATAATTTCAAACCCAAGGCCGGTTAAAATTCGAGTAATGTGTTTTCTGGCCATGAGACTGTCATCGACGACCAGGACTTCCATATTTTCAATGTCTAGATCTTCAAAATCAATTGCGGTTGGAGAAATGAAGTCGATGGTGGAGTTTAATGCCCTAACCAGTTCTTGCTTACTAAAAGGTTTGGGTAAAATGCCGACAATGCCTGCTTGGCGAATAGGGTCTAATGCTCGGAAACTGGTTTCGCTAGAAACTAGCATGAAGGCAACATCTGAGAAGTCATCATTGCTGCGAAGTTCCTCAACCACCGTTGTGCCGGTCATGTCTGGTAAGTACATAGTGCAGATGACAAGGTCTGGTGGTGCACGATTGATGGAGTCCAATGCATCCTGGCCTGATTTTTGTCGCTCTATATTTTGGATGCCTAGGTCGGTTAAATAACCGGTGATGATTTTTGCCTGCATGCTTGATGGCTCAACCAAAATAACCTGAAGCTCTTCAATGGAAACACTCATAACGCTGACTTTTTGTATTGTTTATTTGTATATCTATTTATATAGCACAAAATGGTGAAACGTCAGTGAATTAGCTGGCCTAAACCTGGGTATGGCTTTTGTTGTTTGTTGAAATGATGATGTTTTCTAACGGTTTGCTTCGTTATTCCTTGTTTTTATAGGCTTACTTTTTGAGTGGGCGGGATGACTAAATCCCGCCCGGAAATCAATGTCCTTACTGTTTTATCGGTGTCTAGAAATTGCATTAATTGAGAAGGGGGTAAGTTGCTGATGCTCTCTAGTGGGGCGACATAAATTTTTTGATATGGCTTTAGCGTATCTGCAAGGGGGGCTATGAGTATTTCGTACAGCTGATGTGAATTTTCGCGAACGGCTTGTGCGGCAGATAATGGCCCTAAATTGACGATTTGGACAGTCTCTTTATTGATGACCGTTGCCAAAATATGAACGGGTTGCCAAGGCTTTGTTTGTGTTGGAGAGTAAGGTTGGTATAAATAATATTCAACCAACACATTATCCTGTAAGGCGGTTTGTACCTGTTCTGCGTTGAGGCTGTCATGGGGTAAATTTTTCTGTAAATTGAGGTACAAAAAATCCTTCTTACGATCCAGTAGTAGGTTGTATGCCCTCTGACTATTTTGGGGGGATGGGTGGGTTAAAAAAAGTGTAAAATAGAATGAGTCACTACGGCTAGACAGCTGAACATACGCTTTGATCTCTTGTGCCATTGCATTTGAAAACTGATTCGAAATGTATTGCCTGGTATTGGCTAATACCTTGTCGAATAATGCTTCAGCTTTTTCAGGTAGCTTCATTTCAAAATATAGGGCGGCTAACTGGGTGTTGCTTGAGCGAGTGTCTGCATGCATATTGCCCAATACGCTTTGCTGTATTGAGCGTTTTCGCAGGTAAAATTCCTCTGCTAAAGGGTAGCGGTGTTGCTGATGATATAAATGGCCTAAATCATTGAGTACGGTAATTATTTTTAATCGGTCAGCACCTGATGAGTCATAATGTGCTTTCAGTTTTAGTAAAATGGCTTCTGCTTGTTTGAGTTTATTTTGGCCAATATAGGCGCTGGCTAAATTATTCAAACCAATCAGTGTTTCTGTATGTGTCTCACCGAGAGATTGATTGTATGTATTAACCACGTTGATGAGTACTGTTTCAGCGTGTGAAAACCGATGTTGTGCCATGTATTGCACCGCTAAATTGACTTGTGATTTTAATGTTTCAGGGTGATTGTCGCCGTGAATTTTTTGGCTTAATTCAGTCGCCTGTTGGTAGGTCTTTAGGGCGAGTTCCTGCTGCCCTTGTAGTGCGTATAACCCGGCTAAATTACTCAGACTTGGTATTAGGCGAGGGCTGAGTTTTCCTAATGCGGTTTGTTTTCGTGTGATGACTTCTTTAAACATGCTTACTGCTAGAAGGTAGCGGCCCTGTTCCTGATACAAAAGTGCTAAGTCATTGGCGCTTGCTAATGTTTCTGGATGATCTTCTCCTAGGGTCTCTTTTTTAAGCCCCCAGGCATTTGTTAATAAGCTTTCGGCTTCATCTAATTGACCAAGAAATAGATAAGCTGCGCCTAGGTTCGCTTGTAAGTTAATCGATTCTATGTGGCGGTCACCAAAGACGCTTAAATTGAGTGCCAGTGTTTGAACGCCAATGGTCACCGCTTGCTTATATTGGTTGAGCCTGGCGTAGGATGAGACTAAAAGGTTAGAGATTCTGAGTGTGGTTTGGTTGTCTTTGCCTAATTTTTGTTGGCTGGCAGGTAATGCCGGCTCAAGTAAGGAGACCGCTAAATGAAAATAATGTTGGCTTTGGTACAGCGTTGCTAAAAAGACCATGATTTGAAATTTTTGTGTGGTGCGAGCGGCTAAATTGTCCGCATGCTGCTCGTATATTGACAGTAATTGTTTATAAAAAGCGGCAGCCTCTTGGGGTTTATTGGCGCGATCATACATGATGGCGAAATTGGCCATTAGGTCGGTAAAACCAAGGCTCTCTTCACCGTAGAGTTGTAAGCTCAGTGCCAATGCTTTTAAGTAATAAGATTCTGAGTGGGGGTATTGCTGTCGGTTTTTATGGATGACTGCAAGTCGATACAGAATGGCAATGACATACTCATTGCGCGCTCCCTGAGTGTCTCTAAATTGTGTTAGGAGTGGCTCGAAAATGGCCTGCGCTAAGTCATCTTGTTGGCCATGGGAGAGATAGGTGTCCGCCAACTGATAATTTAGCTGAAGTGTCTGTAGGCCGAGTTTTCCGTGTAAAGTGGTGCTCGCTGTGATGCCTTTTTTGAGCAACTTGACCCCAAAGCTATGAATATCTTTGCTGTAAAAGTGGGGGAGAAAATCTTCGGCAGTGAGTATGTCTAGTGTTAGCGGGTTTCTTTCTTTCTGTGTGACTGAAATCCATTGTCGGTACAAAGGGGTGACTTCATCATATTTTTGCTGGTTGAATAGGGTTTTTATGAGCCATTCCAGCATCAATAGTGTTTCATCATTACTTTCTCCGAGTAATTTTTTCGTACCAATATAGCTCTGGGAAAAGTATTTTTCAGCAGAGGAAAGGTCACCTTTTGCTTGGTATAAATAGGCAATGGTCGTGAGTGTACTTATTGTGTCGGGGTGTTCTTTCCCCAGATTTTTTTCAGCATATTTCAGTGCTTTATGAGCCCATTCCAACCCAAATTCATATTCTTCAACATCATAATTGTGGACGGCTTGGCTAATTAAGCTGTCCCAAAACTCATCAACAGCATGGGCTTGTGTTAGAAGGCTTACGGTGAGCAGTAGTGTCAATAGGATGCGATTTTTCATGTTATTTATCAGGTCATTTTGTTGGAGTGTGCCGAGGATCATTGAAACGGAGGCAAGTGTCTTAGATCGACTGGGGTGATATTTGCAATGGTACTTTATAATTATAAAATAATAAAGTAATTTATATCTGGCTCTCGATAGAGAATCGGCATTGAGCGTATCCTCTGTTGTTATTGTGTGATGCTTTTGTTTATTGAAAGAAGGCTTAACTGTCGGTTGAAAACCGGGCCTGTCTGGAAGGGGTTGAGGTGCGGGTTGTGCTGTGAGCCAGGGGAGACTTCTGGCTATTTAAGAAAAACCGCTTATTTTTAAGTTTAGAAAGATTGAAGTCGGCCAAAATAATGGCTTTAGCCTCTTCTTCAGAAGTTTGTAGGGCGTCCGTGAGGGCGTAATACAGGCATTCAAACAAGCGCTTGAGAGCGATCGCATGGGTTTGGCCTGTGCGCTCAAAAAGCCAATTTGATACGGTGAAGAAGCGTTCAAAAGCAGGGCCGGTGGCAATGTGTTTTCTGGTGTTAGGGAAGTGACCTGAGTTACCAATCATGTCCCAATAACGGGCGAAGCGCCGTAGTTGCTGCATGGTATCGAAATGAATATCTTGATTACTGAGAATATCGTAAGGCGGCAATGGGCTGAAGACCATTTGGTACTCTTGAGTATGGCGGATGATCGGTGTGCCACGTAAACGCTTTAAAATGCCTACTTGAATTTCATGTGGTTTAGCTGCAATGAGTTGATCAAACCCCTCCCCAAAGCTGGTTTTTGTTTCACCAGGTAAGCCAATGATTAAATCGGTGTGCATGTGGACTTGGGTTTGTTCTCGTAGCCACTGAATGTTGCTGAGGGTTTGCGGGTTGTCTTGTCGCCGACTAATGTGTGTTTGTACTTCAGGGTTTAAAGATTGCACGCCAATTTCAAACTGTAGGCTGCCTTCTGGAAATTGTTGGATGGTGGTTTTTAGTGCGTCGGGTAACCGGTCTGGTATGACTTCAAAATGGACGAATAAGGGAGTGTCCAGTCGGTCTAGGAAAAACTGTAAAATGGCAAGGCATTGGTTTATTTTCAGGTTAAAGGTGCGGTCTACAAATTTAAACTGACGCACGCCTCGATCGTAGAGGTTTTTGAGTTGTGTTAAAAAAGCATCCTGAGGAAAGTTTCGGACTTTTTTATCCAGTGACGATAAGCAAAACTCACATCGGTAAGGGCATCCGCGAGAAGCCTCGATATAGATGACTCTATTTTTAATGTCATCATCGGTGTATTCATCGTAAGGGAAAAGGAGGGTTTCTAAGTCAGGAGGGGTGCCTGGGATGACTTTCTCTAACCTGGCTTTACCTTGGCAGAGTAAGTCTTCTACTAATTGCTTGAAGGCCACTTCGCCTTCTCCGGTGATGACATAGTCGGCAAGGTGGCAAATATTTTGTTGGTCTGTTTCATAACTGATCTCAGGCCCACCGAGTATGACTTTGATGTCTGGCCGGAGTGCTTTGAGGAGCTGTACAACTTCAGTGAGTTCAGTGATGTTCCAGATATAAACCCCAAGGCCAATGATTTTAGGGTTGTGCAGCAGCAGTTGCTCTACTACATCAAGCGGGCGCTGCTTGATGGTAAATTCTAACAATGTGGTTTCGGCTTTTAGTGCGCCAAGATTGGCATAGAGGTAGCGCAATCCAAAAGCAGTATGGATGAATTTGGCATTCAGAGTGGCTAAAATAATGGACT
>Ga0233435_1001429_pt1 | contig 23059 bp, 24 predicted proteins | sample SI_122_August201_3_FD_182735 | JGI IMG/M metagenome (GOLD analysis project Ga0233435, IMG submission 182735) | Seawater microbial communities from Saanich Inlet, British Columbia, Canada - SI_122_August2016_135_MG | ecosystem: Environmental > Aquatic > Marine > Inlet | place: Canada: British...
GGTATTTATATGAAAGATATACAGACCACATTAAACAAGACACTTCATTAAATATTTACGATCCATCCGCAGGTTGGGGTGGTCGTATTCTCGGAGCTATGTCATCACTCAAACGAATTCATTATATTGGCACAGACCCTAACACGGATAATTTTATAGATGAATTGGGTATTTCGAGATATGAATATGTAGCTTCTTTCTTTAACAAAGAAGTATTAGTAACAAATCCTTTCTGGGAGGAAGATAAGAATACCTATCATTTATTTCAAGATGGAAGCGAATTTATTGGGAACAATCCAGACTTTCAGACGTATAAGGGTAACTTGGATTTAGTTTTCAGCAGCCCACCATACTTTGATCGTGAAAAATATAGCGAAGATGAAGAACAATCTTATAAGTTATACCCTAAGTATGATAGTTGGAGAGATGGTTTCCTAAACCCCACATTAACAAATGCTTATGAGAGTTTAAGAGAAGATAGATATTTATTATGGAACATAGCCGATATCAAAATCGGAAAGGATAAGTATCACCCACTCGAACAAGATAGTATAGATGTAATCGAATCACTCGGTGGTGAATATCAAGGTAAACTCAAAATGTTAATGACATCAATGGTCGGAGTAGACCAATCTAAAGTCAAAAACTCGGTCAAAGTAAATGGAACTTATTTAAAATATGAACCAATATTTATATTTTATAAGCCAAAAACAACTTGACTTTTACGAATTTATTTCGTAAGATCAAGTATGAAAGCGAGAAATAATATGATAAATACAAGAACAGCAATCTCAGGATTGGTTTTTATAACATTGATGAATGGGTTTGTTTCTGTTAATATGTTTAAGCAACAAGGTATATTTTATTCTACTGAAGTTGATAAAGTATTAATGGACAATAGAAAATTACATTCAGAACTTAAAGAGTTTTATAAGTTCGGTGTGGAAGTTGATGTAACTATGTATCAACCAACACATTATCAAACAGATAATACACCAGATATAACAGCAGATGGAACTAAGATTCGTATCAGTAAAGCAAGTGAATATAAGTTTGTAGCTCTATCACGAAATCTATTAAAGAGATGGGGTGGTCAATTTGATTATGGAGATTTTATATACATCAAAGGAACAAAGGATAAAGATGGTGTGTATAATGTTAGAGATACGATGAATCCCAAGTGGGTTAATGTTGTAGATATATTAGAATCAACTCATGTTCAACCATACAAATATGAAAATGTCCATATCTATAAAATGAATTGGACAGGCAACTTAGCATTAATAAATAAAAGTTAGGAGTAAATATGACAAAAGAAAAATCTGAAATAAAAGTTGGTGATTGGGTTCATGTGTTAATACCTGGGTTTAGGAGTGGGGACAGTAAGAATGATCCAGCTTATCATGTAGAAAAGATTGAAGATGATGATTACCACGTGGTTCAAACCGAAGGTTCATATCAACATAAACTGGTAGTGAAAAGAAAAAAATTAAAAAAACTATAAAGAGGTTACAAAAATGAAACAATTAAGTGAAACTCAATTACAAGAAAATTGGGATAAACTAATACAGGTTATAAAGGATATATTTGAAGATGGAAGCGAACGACGCGAAAAACTTCTAAAAATGTACCATGACCTTGAGGATAGAATGATAGTAGCACCAGCATCGGGAAAAGAAGAATATCATTATTGTCATGTAGGTGGATATGTAGAACACGTTTTGCATGTTGTAGATACAGCATTACAAGTATCGGATACTTATGAATCCATAGGTGGACATAGAGATTGGACAGATGAAGAACTTGTTTTTTCCGCCTTACACCATGACTTAGGTAAAGTTGGTGATTTGAATGATGAATACTATATTCCCCAAGATAATGATTGGAGAAGAAAAACACTTGGTGAGGTTTATACACAAAATACAGAAATAGATAATATGAGAGTTCCAGACAGAGCACTTTTTCTCTTGCAACATTTTGGTGTTAAGTGTAGTGTAAATGAAACTCTTGCAATTAAACTTGCTGATGGGTTATATGATGAATCAAATGAATACTATATGAAAGTGTTTGATGCGAAACGTTCACTTAAAAGTCACTTACCATTAATTCTTCATTGGGCAGACCACATGGCGACAAAGGCAGAATTTGATGAGTGGAAACGTGATGATGCTGATAACAAAGAAGAGATGGAAAGTAAGTTAGAAAATATCAAAAACATTAGTGTTAGTAAAACTGAAACTAAACAAGAACACAAGGATGAAGTTTTAGAAACTAAACATAAGGACTTGTTTGATGAGTTATTTGGAGATAAATCATGATAATAGAAATACTATTAGGGTTACTTGTTCTCGCAGAAGGATATGTAATCTGGAATCTAACAAGAAAAACAGAATTACTTGAAACTTGGGTAGAAAATTTTAGTGATAGAATTGTAAGAGTTCAACAAGAATTAAGTGATATAGATTCTACAGGACATTTCGAATCGGATGATGAGGTAGGTTCTATATTTACATCAATAAAAGAAGTAATTAATGAATTAAACGATAAAACAACAGGAGAGTCCATAAGTGAGTAAGACCAAAGCACCAGTAAAAAGAAAGAAAAAACCTAAAAGTTATTATTTTCATATAGGAACTGAAAAGGCTATTATCCGTTATAATAAAACAGATGATGCCAGATTAAAAAATATAATTTATACTGAACATATTGCTAAAGCATTTGATAAGTTGGCAGAAAATATAATTCATACGTTTAAGTTCTATTATTTTGATGTTTCTTCTATAGAAGTAAAACACGAAGTAGTTTCATTTTTAGTTATGAATATGCATAAGTTTAAAGAGGGTAAAGGAAAGGCCTTTTCCTATTTTAGTATTGTTGCTAAGAATTATTTGATTCTTCATAATAATAAGAATTATAAGAATTATAAGATTCATTCTAAGATGGAAGTTCTTGATTATGGTTCTAATATTAATAAAAAACAAGACGAAGAAGAGTATGCGGATTTCAATAATGCATATGTAACAGAAATGTTAGAGTATTGGGAAAACAATTTAACTAACATTTTTAGACGACAAAAAGATATTTTAGTGGCCGACGCTGTTTTAGAAATGTTTAGACGGAGAGCAAATATAGAAAACTTCAACAAAAAGGCTTTGTATATTTTTATTCGTGAAATGACAGGTTCTAAAACTCAACATATTACAAGAATTGTAAATTTGATGAAGAAATACAATACACGACTTATGGCAGAATTTCATAAATTAGGTTATTTGGACACTGCAAATACAGGATCATTTCTGTAACAAAATGGAACAAGTGTAACATTTTGTAATACCATAGTGATATATAGTGTTACACTTTTAAAAAACTTCTAAAAAAACAAAAACCTCATTTTTTAATGGGAGTTTTTTGTGTCCCTATAACTTCACAAATATAGACACTTAAAAATAAATTAAATTATTTTTCTAAAATAGGGTACTTTGGTACAGTTTTTGTAGTATATAGGTGTAGACAACATCAAAAGGGTGAGGTCATAAACAAAAAAAGGAGAACTGAAATGTTCATAAACTTAATTAAAAAACTAAAGAGTAATAAAGGTAATTCACTTGCTGAATTCGCTGTTGTTACTGCTATGATGGGTGCCTTGGCAACAACTGCCGCTCCTAAATTTGGTGCTGTTGGTGATGGTGCAAAAGCACGTGCAACAATCGCTAACCTTGATAAAATCAAGACAGCGGCTAACAACTTCTACAACGCTAAAGTATCTGAAGAAGGTCGTGGAAGATTTCCAGGACAGATCAAGTATGATGAAAAAGTTGGTGGATTTGATCTACCAGCAAACACACTTACAGATGAAGCTCTGGAAACATATTTAGAAACTATTCTAAATGGTCAAACCGGATATGCATCTACATTAACTGATTATGTGTATGTCTTTTCAACAGCAGTAGGTGATGAAGATGCACTTGCAGGTGATTGGATGAGTTTCGTAGGAACTACACACCAAGTAGATGTTGGATTTGATGAAGATGGTGCAGTTGATTTTAAAAGTAATTTTGGTAATCAAGGTATTTCAAGTCCATTTCAGGATGGTGCTTACATCTATCTTGTAATCCCAGGGTCTGGTAGTGGTTCAGATGCTCAAGCTCCATGTATGATTGTAGCTGATGCTGAGAATCCTTCAGAACTTTTCAAAGTATTAACACCTTAATTTTCACAAGGAGAATGATAATGAGAAATAACAAAGGATTTACCCTTATTGAACTAATAATGGTTACGATTATTTTAGGTATTCTATCTGCCGTTGCTATACCAAGATACATGACAGCAGTTACCAACGCCGAATCTGCTGCAGAAGATGCAGTTATAGGTTCTATACAGGCTGGTTTAGAAATCTTTGCTACAGAACAACTGTTGGATAATGGTCGTAGGTCATGGCCTGATAATCCATTTGATGGTTTGGACACAAAGCCAAGTGGATACACTACAGATATTACGGATGCTGATGTTGATGGTGAGTGGACATTCAATACCACTTCATTACAGATTACACATCAACGTAATGATAATTCACGTGTTGGTTGGCCTTATGCAAAAGGTACACAAACAGGAGATACTGCTGATGTGGGTACTCTTGGTGTAAGAGCCAGTTTATAGGAAAATATTATTATGAATAACTCTGCTGGATTTACTTTAGCGGAATTAGTCGTAACTGTCGTATTAGTGGGGATACTTGCCGCATCAGCTATCCCCACTTTTAACAATGTGATGGTAAAGGCTCAACTCCAAACAAACCTATCTAATATGGAACTTATAAAGAATGCGTTTGTGAGGTATTACTACACAGCTCAAATGAATTTCCCGCCCGTACCAGAAAACGAACTACTTGATTCGGAATACAAAGATTTAGTTTTGCCTGATGGCAGGACACCTGATGATTTTTTTGATGGTAAAGTTGGTTTACCTTATAACAGTAATGGGAATCCATATACTTATTACCAAGAGAACGATACAAGTTCTACTGGATTTATATCACTTCAAATAATAATAAAAGATATGAATACAGATAGCCCATCGTATGAGGAATATGTAATCGGAGGAATTTAATGAACAGAGGGTATACGCTGATTGAAATGGTGGTAGTTATTCTTATAATCGGCATTATGAGTGCGGTAGCAGTACCGAAATACCAAAGAATAATTGAATTGAAAGAATTAGAAGCTGAAAAGGAATTTACTTCTCAGATATGGGAAGAATTAGAATTATATGCTGAAGAGCAATTAGTAGAAACAGGAGTAGAGAGTTGGCCTATTAACCCACTTTCTGTTTTAGGTCGTACAAGAGGAGTCATCGTTACTTTGGATTTGGGAATACCTGATGAAGATAATGAATGGCAATTTGATGGAACAGATTTATTTCATAGGAGAAGGAACAATGAGATTTGGTATTACAATTACAACGCTAGTAATTTCACTTTGTCTGAACTTCCAGTTAGGTTTTAGTCAAACAAGCTTCGGTGATGGTAAAGGAAACGGACAATTTCAAGGAATCCCTTGTGATGATACAGAGTATAGAGATAATAATGGTTCACCTGCTTGGAAGAATTATGGTGGATGGTTGAGTGAATGTGATTCATTAGTAGATGCATATGAAGATTCTACATTTGCTATTATTCTTGAAAAACGACATAGTAAAAAATTAGAAGAAGATAGAAAAAGACAAGAAGAAATAGACAACATAGATACTGAATTGGATATGGATGCTATGTGGGAAAATACTATATGGGAAGAGATAGTAGAAATAGGCGAAGAAAGAATATATGAAGTAGAGAACATAACAGCAGTTGCTGGTGTTCGTGGTGCAGAAGCAGAAGATGAAGCCTTAGCACTTTTGTATTATAGACGAAGTATGAAAGGATTATCTAAATTAGATTTACAAAAAGCATTAGGTAAGTTAATGATTAAACGGCAGAAGATGTCTGATGATAGTGATACAAAAAAGATAGATAGTTATATTTTACAATTAAAAAGAAAGTTAAAAAACGCTTGACTTTTATAGTTTTTAGTAAATTCCAGTATAAATTGGAAAGGTATATTTAAAATGTTAATAGATGAAACAAAGTTAGAATGGATTTTGATTGCAACAATAGGTGTAATCTTAGCTTTTACATTTAGCAATTTCGGGAATGAGTCTATACGAAAAGAAGTCATAATTGACGAGAGTGCTTACGAAGATTACCCATTGATGGCTTGGGAAGATACACAAAAGAAATGGGATGGAGAACAGGGTGATGTTGTAAAGATTAAATATAGAGTTTTTAATGACGATACATTTATACAAATTGTTAATGATGAAAATGTTGTAGTCCATACCCAACCATTTCAGAGAAGTCCGTGGGAAGATGGTCGATACAGAGATTTTACATATACTTGGATGTTATACTATACAGAAGATTATGGCAATGATATTCCACCTGGAGAATACGAAATACGAGTTTGTTATAAACATTCGAGAAATGTTGATTTAAGTATTCTAATAATAATTTAATCGCAAAAAAAAGGGGAACAAAATTAAAGTTCCCCTTTTTCATTATCCGATAATAGCTATTTACGGAATAAACCCACCAACACCAACAATGCGACTAACCCAGCGAAACCGGATTCGCCAAAATTATTTATGATTGATGTCAGGTTACCAATAACAGTTACGCCAAAGATTCCACTTCCAAACAATACTTCGCTTACAGCTCCGATTGCTATGAAAGAGGCAAGTAGTTGAGCGATATCATCTACCCAACCTTTGACTAACGCGATGACTTCCTTCATTGTTTTCTCCCGTTTGTTATTCTTATCATTTAACAAAAAAGGGATTTTTAACTTCCGTTTTCTGTTGTCAAGAACTTCTCTCGACACTAATAAATATAATATATACGATATTTTGTTTTGCAATATATATGCACCGATTTTTGAGTTACTTAATATTTATTTATGAGTTATAATATCTATTTTTAATACAATACTGGGAAAATAAAATGAGTCAAGATTACGAATTATTTGAGGGTAAATCACTATCATCATTGTTCAAAGATATTTATGATAATTCCAAACACAATAAAACACAACTTGAAATGTTAGTAAAAGAAGTTGCTGGATTTATCAAAGATGGGGATATGGCTATTCAGTTAATCCCTATGATAAAAGAGTATTTGGAAATCAATGTAAAGAATGATGAACAGCTTGTTAAGTTGGCCACAGTAGTTCAGCGATTAATTGCTGCTGAAAACAAAGGTGGCAGTGAATCAGAATTTGGTTTATCAGAGAAAGAAAAGGAACAATTATTAACAAGTATAGATGAAGTAGTTGTAGACATCCAAAAGAAATCAGATAAAATAACAGACGATATACAATCAGTTAAGGAAAATTAATGGCGCATTGGAGTAAGAATTCAGATCCATCGAAGGGTAAAAAACAACCTGGATCTGCACCAGTTTCCCAAGATAAATCAGGAGGACTTCCTACTGCAGCAACTGTTCGTAGAATGGTTAAGGGTCTGATACCAAGTCCAAATGAAAATGAATTTTACGAAATGGAAATGGGAGAAGTTATAGCCGTCCACCTAAAAGAATCTGATCTTCCAGAGTTAAAGGATGGCAGTGGTAAAGATTGGAGTAAACTTGGTTCTGTTACTGTAAGAATGGTTAGTAGTCAATTTGATACTCCACTTACTAATGTGGGTACTGTTAAACCACTATTTCCAAATTCTCACCCACTTCCCGTGAGAGGAGAATATGTAGTTGTCGTATCATTTAATAAACAAAATTTTTATATTAACGTTCTTAATCTATTTGATAATGTAAATAGTAATGTTGGTCCTGGACTTAGTGGCATTAGACCAGAAGATATTAAAGAAGAAGATTTTATTTATGAACATTTTGAAATTGATAATGAAATTAGAAATTTGTGGCCCTACCAAGGTGATAGTATTTTACAAGGTAGATGGGGCAATTCTATAAGATTTGGAAGTAATATTATACCTGATTCACATGAAGATGAAGATGATAAACCGGATTCACCGAATATTCTTATTAGAGCAGGACAATTATTAGATGCTGATAATTTTAATAAAAGTGGAGTTGTACAAAATTTAAAAGAATCTCCAAAGAAACCAGTTGAAGAAGATATAAATGCTGATGGTTCTTCTGTTTGGATGACTACTGATCAATCTGTAAAGTTAAATAGAACAAAATCCAATTCTCAAAAACATCGGTTAATGTCAAAAGTTCACAATGATAAAAATCCTATCGATGGTGGAAAACAGATTGTCATTAATAGTGATAGGATTACATTTAATACAAAAAGAAATGAAATAATGGGTTATTCTGCACTTGGAATTGGATGGGGAACACCTTGGTCATTTACAATTGATGCAGATAGACAATTTTGTGTGTCTACTCCCAGAACCAGATTTTATACTGGAGAATATAGTGTGTTAGTTGGTCCAGATGCTATGAATAGTGTTGTAGGAGGCGGTCATCCAGAAAGTGGAGAGCCTGAACCATTTCCATTAGTTGGTCCAGATGCTGTGAATTCCAATTTAGCTTCAGCATCTGGAATCTCTATTGGGGAAAAGGTTTTAATAGCAAGTGCATGTCCATCTTTTTTAACACTTGATGATAAGGCACATTTACAATCTTGTAAGGGTGCAATATTACATCTTGATGATTGTGCAGGAATGAAAGATAACCAAGGTTCATTTTTACGGATAGGTGGAGAGGCTTTAGGTATAACGGGATATGTAAACGGTAGAGATGATATGGGACAACAACATCTCGTATATGGAGAAGAACTTACAAATTTAATGGATTCTATTTGTAATTCATTTGTAGAATTGGGTGATGTTATATTGAATTTATCAGCTATTCCAACTGGAGCCGGTCCAAGTGGTCCAGTTAGTGGTGGTCCCCCAAATACAATTGCTGTAGAGGCATGGATAGCCGGAGTAGAAACAATAAGAGCTAGACTCTGTGATATGTTAATGAAACCGGACTAATAATGGCATTGGACAAAAATAAACTTAAAACAGCTTTAGTTGATAATTATAGTAAATTAGCACAAGATGGAGAATCAACACAATCAGATTCAGCTGAAGGAATGGCAACAGCAATAATAGATTTTATGAAAGATGCTGAGATAATACCCATTGGTAGTCCAGCATTTACACCAGCTCCCACACCAATACCAGACCCTTCATCTATAGGTTTAAAGTTAAAGGTAAGTGGAGTTGACGCAGCCAAAGCTCCATTGAAGGCAGCGATAGTAGGTAGTTTTAAAGCACAAGATCCGACAATGACACAAATAACAACGGGTATTGTTTCAGCCACAGCTTTAATGTTAAATTTTGGAACACCAGCTCATTCAGCAATAGGAGCGAGTGTAATGGTAGTTCCACCAATTTTTGCACCATCAACCGCAGTTGGTTTTGGTGGTGGTAGTATAGAAGATGTTTGTAATAGTATGGCAACACTTATCTACGCATCCTTTCTTGCAACAATTTTTACTGGAACGGTTATTAAACCACCAGCTGTGATACCAGGAGTAATTAGTAGTACAATAATATAGAATAGGAGTTATTAAAATGAAGAAACAAGAGTTAATAAAAATAATTGAACTTGTAGTTCGTAAAGAAGTGAAAAAACAGGTGAATGAGATATTTATTAAAGAAGAAAATTCATCTTCACTTACCGAATTAGTTTCATCCCCCACAATAGAAAAAGAGCTTGAAGTATCTGTTAGGAATCAGTATAAAACTAAACCTAACAAGGAAGTAAACTATACGACAAACAAAGCTCTTAACAAAGTGTTAAATGAAACTGTTGGTGGAGTTCCACAGGGGGATGGTAGTGGATACCCAACGATGGGTGGTGGAGTTTATGATACCAGCAAGATAAATGATGTACTTGCAGGAGCTACAGGTTTAGGGAATGGTGGTGTATCAAAGGAAATGAAAAGAGAAATTGGAGCAGTAGAATCTATTAAGAAAGCAGGAGTTTCAGTTGACCAAGTTCCAGACCATGTAACAGATGCATTAACAAGAGATTATTCGGCAGTTATGAAAGCAATTGACAAGAAAAAGAATGGGACAAATTTTCGTCCATAATGGAGTAAACAATGGGTAGAGCACGGAGTGTATTAGAATTAGATTTAGATCCAGATGTAACAATTGGTTTAGGATTACCTATGCAACATCATGATACCAAGGGATTTTTTCCAGGAACTTCAACAACTCTTTCACAGACAGGAAGCAACATTAGAAATTTACTTTTAACAAATAGGGGTGAGCGAGTTGGCCAACCAAACTTTGGTGGTGATTTACTTTTAACTTTATTTGAACCTATGAGTGATCAACTCATTACTTCAGTTGAAGAGAGAATATCGGAAGCAATGGTAGAATGGTTACCGCATGTAACAGTTAATGAATTAATTGTAGAACAAGATGAATCGGAACCAAACCAATTGAACATTAAACTTGAATTTAGTCTGAGTATGAATCCGGAAATTCATGATGCTGTAAGTTTAAGTTTCCTTACTGGTACATAATTTAGTGGAGAAATAAAATGGCGAGAGTCCAAAAAGAAGTTAGATATATAAATAAAGATTTTGGTGCTTTTAGAGAAGGTTTGATAGAGTTTGCAAAATCTTACTATCCGAATACATATAATGATTTTAATGAATCGTCACCTGGTATGATGTTTATTGAAATGACATCTTATGTTGGTGATGTTCTTTCTTATTATGTAGATTCACAATTTAAAGAAATGTTATTGGCTTATGCAGAAGATAGAAAAACTATTTATGAAATGGCTCAGGTATATGGATATAAACCAAAAATAACTCAACCAGCTTTTACAAATATTGATATTTTCCAAACAGTTCCTGCAACTGGAACAGGAAAATCAGTAAGACCAAATATGAACTATGCTTTGACTATTAATGAAGGTGCACAAGTTACTGCAAAAAATGGTACGATATTTAGAACATTAGAAGATTGTAATTTTAAATATTCAAGTTCATATGATCCTTTATCCATTGATGTATATGAGGTAAACCAAACAACTAAAGTTCCTTCATTTTATCTATTACAAAAAAGTGTAAGAGTACAAAGTGGAAATGTTAAATCAGACACATTCACATTTGGTGCAGCTGAATCATATCCAAGAATAAAATTATCTCAACAGAATATTATAGAGATAATTTCAGTAACAGATAGTGATAACAATGTTTGGTACGAAGTTCCTTATTTGGCACAAAATACCACATTCATAGAAGAAGAAAATACAGCAGCAAATGATCCAAGTTTGGTTCAATATAATGATACAGTTCCATATTTGTTAAAATTAAAAAAGACTCCAAGACGCTTTATTACTTATATTTTACAGGATGGTTCAACAGAATTAAGATTTGGTAGTGGTATATCAGATAGTCCAGATGAAGAAATAGTTCCGAATCCAAATTCAGTTGGATCTACTTTACCTGGAAGTCCAAGCAAACTTGATACATATTTTGATCCAGCAAACTTTTTGAAAACAGAAGCATATGGTCAAGCTCCTTCAAATACAACTCTTACTGTTAAATTTTCTTATGGTGGTGGAATTGATGATAATGTGGCAGCTGATTCAATAATAAACGTAACTGATATTGGATTTACACAAGTTACTACTGGTCTTAATGCATCTTTAGTTAGTTCGACTCAAAATTCGGTGGCAGTAACCAATCCATACCCCGCGACGGGAGGAAAGTCTGCAGAAACAACGATTGAAATTAAAAACAATGCCTTAGCATATTTTCAAGCACAGGGTAGGGTTGTAACTAAAGAAGATTATATTATAAGAACATATGCAATGGGGAGTAAATATGGAGCAGTATCAAAGGCATATATTGTTCAAGATGAACAATTAAATATTCCAAGTATGCAAAAAGAGACTTCCGATGGTTCAAATATTTTTATTGATGAAAGAAATTTAGATCAACTAAAAACTAAAGATATACAATCATCTATTAAAAGACTTCCGAATCCAATGGCATTAAATTTATATACACTTGGGTATACTGAAGATAAAAAACTTACCCAACTTAATGTTGCAGTCAAAGAGAATCTAAAAACTTACCTAAGTCAATACAGATTAGTAACAGATGCAATTAACATTAAAAATGCATGGATTATTAATATTGGAGTTAAATTTGGTTTTATATCACGGAGGGGATTTAATAAAAGTGAAGTAACATTAAGATGTATAGTAAAAATTAAAGAATTTTTTAATATCGATAGGTGGCAAATTAACCAACCAATTGTTATCGCCGAATTGGCAGCAGTAATTTCAAATGTTGAAGGTGTGGGAGCAGTAGTTGCACCAACAGAAAATAATCCACAAAACCATCCTGTATTAATTAGTAATAAATGGCAAGCCGCAGATGGTTATTCTGGAAATGTATATGATATAAATTATGCGACCAAGGACGGGACTATTTATCCTTCTTTGGATCCATCTATATTTGAATTAAAATATCCTGATATAGATATAGAAGGAAGATCAATTGGTGATTCCGCCGGTGTGATTTTTTAAAGGGAGAGTGTAGATGCATTATTTTGAATTTCCAAGCAAAGATAGTACCTTATATGAAGTAAGTTCGAGTATGAATACAAGTCTTGATGAAATACTTGAAGTTAGAAAAGATATGAATGCGGATGGGTCGGTGGTATATACATCTCGGATACTTATAAAGTTTGATTTGTCTTATATTTCTGAATCTGTAGCTTCGGGGTTAATTACATCTGGATCAAACACAAAATTTTATTTAAATTTATATGATGCCAATTCAACTGATTTAAATATATCACAAACTTTATATGGATATCCAGTTAGTCAGTCTTGGTCAAATGGATCAGGAAAACGCGATTCAAATCCAGTAATATCAGATGGTGTAGGTTGGAAATGGAAAGATGATTCTACAACAAGAACACAATGGAATGCAGTTTCACAATCTGGTGGAACTTGGTATAGTGGAAGTGGATATGAAGCTTCACAATCTTTTACACATGAATCAAGAGATTTAAGAATGGACGTAACTGATATTACTTGGAAATGGTTACATAGTACAGTTCCAAACGAGGGATTTATGTTAAAGAGAAGTGGTAGTATTGGTAATACGGATTCAAACTCTGACGAGGGAAATACTACAAGGTTGGGGCATTTTAGTTTCTTTTCAGTAAACACACATACGGTATATCCACCGAAATTAGAAGTTGTTTGGGACGATTCAAAGTGGACAACCGGTTCTCTATCAGCACTTTCTTCAGCCAATTTAGAAGATATGAATTTTTATATGAGAGGATTTCGAGCAAAATATAAAGAAAATTCAAAAGTAAAATTTAGAGTAGTTGGTAGAGAGATGTTTCCCGAAAGAACTTATTCTTCTACTCAATATTCTACTGGATATAATACGGTAAAATATCTACCGAGTGGAAGTACATATTATCAGATTAAAGATGCTTATACAGAAGATGTTATTGTACCATTTGGAAGTGGCTCAAAGGTAAGTTGTGATTCGACAGGAAACTATTTCAATTTTTGGATGAACGGATTACAATCAGAAAGATTTTATAGAATAAACTATAAAGTTGTGAGTGGCAGTGGAACTGTTGATGAAACTATTCAATATTTTGATGAGAAACATTCATTCAAGGTAGTGAGATAAAAAATGCCATATACACTTGAAGAATTAAAAAAAAATGAATTCTGGTTAAAACTTCATGAACAAGATAGGGTTGATTATCAAAAAAAACTTGAACAGGCTGAAACATTTGGAGATATAAGTGAAATTGTAGACGATGAAGGTAATGTTATTCAGGTAAATAAAACTACACCGATGAGAAATTCTGTTAATACATTTTTAGCATTTGAAGATCCAGATACGGGGTTGAATTATGAACGACCAGATCAATATGTATCGGTTAATAAAAAATCTTATATGTATCACGGTGGAGAAATCCGTGATAAAGTTTTAGATAGAGAGATAAAGGAACTTATTTAAAATGGCACAACAACATACTAAATTAAGTGATAAAGATTTTAAGCTTCTGAAAAAAGAAGGGGTGTCGGTTTTGGGAGAAAATGGTCCTTTACATCCTACATTTGGTAATGATGTACAAGATTTTGTAAAGTTCCATGTATATGATTTAAATGATACATATTTAAAATCTGGTATAAGTGAAGATTTTAATAACGCTGACGATACTATACAATTAAAACCAGGTAATGATTTAAGAAAAGTGGGGTTTACCCGTGGTGATTATAAAGTTAAGTATTTCTTTTACAGGAGAATGGCGGGAGCAGATGAAGCTGTTCTAACCAAAACAGGAGGTGAGATTCATAGTGGTAATCCCCAACTTACTGGATTACCAATGGGTGAATTTTATGTAGGGGAAGATGGTAAGGTATTTCAAGGAGAAAAACCACCTGTAAATGGTCAACCGAGTGAACTTGATATAAAGGAATATAAATTTTTTATTGATGAAGTATCAGCAGATAGGAAAGAAGTAAGACTTGCCCCACAGATGATTAATTTAGATAAATATAGAGATGAATTTAGTAGTTTATCAGATGAATACGGAATTTATACTTCAATAAAGGAAATTAGTTTTGGTTCGGTGGGTGGTGGATTACAAGGATTGGGGAAATTTAATGGAATAAATAATACTGGATTTCAAATAGATAATAAGGCAAATGGAGATCCTGGATTTAAACACAAATATGTAGGTGGAACTCTTGAAGTTGAAAATGCATTCATCGTAGGATACACCGAGCATACAAGTACAAATAAAAATGATGATTGGTCATTGGAAGATCCAATCCCCGAGGCGGATTTACGAGCTTATGTGATAGGACCCCCTGAATGGACCGAATGGTTAGGTACTAATGTAATATATAGTGTTAGTAATAAAATTGGATCTGCTCTCGCACCACAGGATGCAGTTCCGAATATATATGACCCTGAAGATTATGTAAATTTATTTGGAGATTTATTGGCAGCGTGGAATGAGATGTCAAATAACGATACTACAAATGCTACTGGATGGTGGGCCCACATTCATCAAGTTACGGATAAAGCATCGTTTGGAGAAAAACATTGGGATGAAAATGGAAAAAATGAATCTGGTAGACGAAAAAGATTATATAGTCATAGAAATGGTGTGAAATATTATTGGGATTTTGGATGTGGTCATACAGAGATTACTGATATTCCAGTTGCAACACATACATATGACGTAGGCCCAGCTGATATTAACCACTTTACTCCTTCAGTAACAATAATGACTCCAAATTTTACTTATACTCCAGATACTTTATTGGATAGACAAGATAGAACACTCAACAAAGTAACGGTAGGGACAATTCCAATACCAACTCACGCCCAAGATCCAACACCAGACAGTCCTTTTGATGGTCGTTTGGTAAAAAATGATGGTGGTACAATTTGGTATATACAGAGTGGACATAAACGGTACGTTGGGAATTGGGATATTGTTTGGCCCTTATCAGTAATAACAGGTCAGTATGTGCAGGAACAAACTGTATATAATGCAGTATCTGATGCGTATGAAACCAATGCTGCATATGTAAATTTTGGATTGCCTATAGTTGCAGAAATTTCTGATGCTATTCCAGATGGTCCTGATATAACTCTTACTGGACAAAATGGAATAACTAACCCAAATACATTAGATTTACCCATAATTGATGGATCATTTGATGACTAATAAACGAATAATATATTGGGGTGGTAATAAAAACACAATAATACCACGAATGGGTGCCTGTGGTGAAGGTGTGGATGTAGATCCAGCAAGTGGTGCTGGTAACGGTGGTGGTGCACAGAGTCCTGCAGCATCAGCATCAGCTCCAGACGCCCCAAGTTTATTTGATAAACTCAAAGGGTTATTACCAGGATTACTACTCGGAGCATTGGTACTTGGTACAATCGCGGGTGTCGCTTTTATGTTAAAGAAGAAACGTGATGTCGGTGGTGGTGCCGGAAGTGGACTCGGTGGTGGACTCGGTGGTGGACTCGGTGGTGGTGCCGGAGGAGGTGCTGGAAGTGGACTCGGCGGTGGACTCGGCGGTGGACTCGGTGGTGGACTCGGTGGTGGACTCGGTGGTGGTGCACCAAATGGATCACCAACTGGAAATCCACCTCCCGTTACACTTTCACCGTTTACAGATGCAAGTGGAAAAACTTGGAAGTGGAATGCAAATCCACCCCCTGGAAAATGGGAATTAGACGGAGCACTTCCTGATTGGGATGATGATAAATCTGATGAAGAAAATTATTCAGCTCTTGGATTAGATGTTCTCGGTGCAACCACAACAAATACTTCTGAAAATGCAGGTGATGAAGGATTTAACAATGATGGATTACCAATACCTCCTGATTTTATAGGACAACAAATAACAGATGAAGATGGAAACCTTTGGGTGTATAAAGATCCACCTGGAGCTTGGATTAACTTTGGAAATGATTTTGATGCACAATATACAACAAGTGGTGACGGTCAAAGGCCGATTTATGAATCATATTCTTCAAAGATAGTTAATGTTGTTAATAGTAAAGAGTTAGTTGCTGAGGACAGTTGGCAAGGACAAGGGCAAAAAGTTGGGAATTTGAGTAATTATGAGCCATTTTATCCAGAATTTAAAATTATTTATCATCAAAATCCTAAAGATTTATACACTTATTTACATTTTGATAATGACAAAGCAAATCTTGTAGTTAATTATAAAAAAGATGTTGTAAAATATCAAGAATATCCACATTCAGTAGTTTATAAATTATATGAACCACTACCAACTGGTGTATCAGAAGGAGATTTAACTTATGTGGTAAAGGAGATGATTCCATCACATACGGAAAATGTGCAGTTGATAGATTTTGTAGAAGAAGATATAGACGCTGTAGTTTTGAGAAATCCAAACTGGATTCAACAATCGGCAGCGGACAGTTATTTTGTAGCACGAGATACAAAATTTAAATCTTATAATGATCTAGTTTCATCTGATACAAGTATAAAAGAAGCAATAGAAAATGAAATACTAAGTGGTAGTTTTATGGAAAGCATAGAACTTACTGGAATAGATTATAGACAATGGGATAACTTTATTCATTTTAGTTCTATTGAAGATAGGTTGGTAAACTTTAAACGGAAATTAGCTAAGGTAGAATTATACGAAAGTCAAAGTAATTCATTAAGTGGTATTTCTGGTTCATTGACTTATGCACAAACTTCAAGTTTGGGAATGAAAGTTAGAAAGATTAAAAATGAATTTACTCCATTTGAAAATTATATGTATTTCCAAAGTTCTTCTTATATTTCAAGTTCTATTGGTGTGTTTAATGATAATGCATGGCCTAAATCTGGTGGATCAGGAACTAAATTAAGTCCTTATATTTCATATCCCACCACGGCATCAGAAGCGACAACCTGGTACGATGAACAAATAACTTCTGCCTCTTTATATGATAGAAAAAATAGAAATAGATTATTAACTAATATTCCAGATCATATAATAAATGAAAGTGCAAATGCACCATTTCACACTTTCATTAATATGACTGGAGAACATTTTGATGGTATTTGGACATACATAAAAGAAATTCCACAAATCTATGACAGACGACAAAAATTAACAGAAGGTTTATCGAGAGATTTAATATATGCAGTTGGAACTTCACTTGGATTTTATTTAAATGATGGCAAAGATTTAGTAGATTTACCCAAATATATTCTCGGCCAAGAAGCAACAGGGTCAGACGCTAATACTTTTACAGAATATTCTTCTACTTCAGGACGAGAAATTTCAAGAGAAATTTGGAAACGATTGATAAATAATATGCCATTTTTTCTCAAGACAAAGGGAACTCTTCGCTCTTTTAAGGGGTTAATAAATTGTTATGGTATACCATCTACAATTTTAAGAGTTAAAGAATATGGAGGTCCAGATCCAAGTCCGGATGATGCACCATCATATTTTATAGATAGAAGTTTTACTAAGGCAGTAGATTTTAAGGCAGGACAATACATTCAGACAACCTGGGCAAACGATACAAATTCAAGTAGAAAACCAGATACAATAGAATTTAGGTTTAAAGCAGCGAGTGGTTCTAACCAAACTTTATTTCAAGCAGGAACAACTCATGGTTTTGCCATAAGATTGAAAGATAATGGTTCATCAGATAATCATGGAACTGTTTCATTTGTATTGAATGCATCAGCAGGAAGTGCGGCAGAACTTACATCCGATTCTTTACCAATTTATGACGGTGAATTTTATTCTGTAATGTTAAATCGTGTTTCTTCAAGTGGGGTTCAATTAACGTCGGATAGTACATCACAGAAGATTGATTATAGGTTATATGTTAAGAAATATGATGAAGGTAGAAGTAAGATTTATCTTTCTTCATATACAACCATGTCTATTGATGGGGCAACAAGTTCATCGTGGAATAGTTCGTTTGTAGGAAATGAAACTGCATATATTGGTGGTAAATCAAGTGATGATTTTGGTAATCAATTAAGTGGCTCAATGATGGAGTTTCGTTATTGGAATACAGCATTAAATTCTGGTTCTTTTGATAATCATGTAAGGGCCCCTAAATCATTTGCTGGAAATCATGCGTCTGCATCATGGACAGATTTAGTGTTACGATATTCATTTGATGACGATACAAATTTAGATGCATCTACTTCAATTCGTGATACAAGTGCAGACCAATCTTATATTCAAGCTGGAACGGCCGTTGGATACACATTGGGCAATAGACCACATTTTAGTTCTGTTGTAGATGAAGAACAAATGTTAATTCCAAATGTGGGTCCAAGTAGACGAGTTTCAAATAAAATTAGATTAGAAACTAATAAATTATCGTTTGGTGGACTATCCGTTGATAAGAGATCCGAACTTAGTGCATATGATACAGCTCCTTTGGATTCTAATAAATTAGGGGTATATTTTTCACCAACAAATGTCATAGATGAAGATATAATTCGTTCAGTAGCAAATTTAGATTTTGACCAATATATTGGTGATCCACGAGACAAATATAAACATAGATATAGAACATTAGAAGATGTTGCAACAACTTATTGGCAAAAATATACATCTCCAAATAATTTTTGGGATTATATAAGATTAATTAGATATTACGATAGTTCTATTTTTGAACAATTAAGACAGTTTGTTCCAGCAAGAGCAAATGCAAGTGTTGGATTGTTGATTGAACCAAATATTCTTGAAAGAAAAAAGGAAGTGGTTGGTAAAAAACCTACATTTGAAGATTTGGTGATTAGAGGTAATGTTCCTATGTATGTACAATCTGCATCTGCAGAGATACTTCCACTTTCTGCATCAGTAACCAGTCATTTACCAATAGTAAGTGGTTCATATCCAACTTATGAGGGATCTGCGAGTATATTTGATACCGTGATTGTAACTGGTTCATATGATTATTATGAAGGCGAGACAACTTCTTCAATGTGGAAAGAGTCTTTATATATTCTTTCATCATCTACTGCTGGTTGGAGTGGTGGTGAAGAAAGATGGGGTGATGCCAAAATAACAATAGGTGGTCCTGAAAAGATATTTAGGGAGGTATTGCAACCAAATATATCATCTTCAGTACTTTCCGAACATAATTTTGAATATAGATTTTTCTATTCATCAGCAGAAAATGCAAGATTAGATCACGGATACGTTTGGGATACAGATCGTAGAAATTATTCTTCTCGGTCATTAGTAAGAAGTGAAATTCAAAGTGTTGGATATGATAATTCGTACTTTAGGTTAGCTTATGGTGGGTGTGTACAGACAAAAAAGAGTACATTAGACTTGGAAAGTCCTGTTTCTATAGTAATAACTTCGCCAACTACCCTTGTAACACAGGAACCTGGTGAATCTAAGCTGAAAGTCAAATAAAAACTAACAAAAATTAGAATTTGGTATATTTATAAGTGAGAAAGTTTTATTCACTATCCAGGATTAATTCCGATTAAAAACAAAAAAAATATAAGTAGGAGAAGGCAATGGGATTTCTAAACAACACAACTATTACGATAGATGCAATTCTTACCAAACGTGGCAGAGAACTTTTAGCTCGTGGTAGAAATGAATTTACAGTGACAAAGTTTGCATTAGCAGATGATGAGGTTGATTATCGTCTATGGGATACATCACACCCAAACGGAACTAATTATTATGGAGCAGTGATTGAAAATATGCCTCTATTAGAACCAGTATCAGATGAAACTCAGGCATTAAAATATAAACTTGTAACCTTACCAAAGGAAACTTCAAGATTACCTATTCTTGATGTCGCGGTTTCAAGTTTCACTTTTACTCAGGGTGGTGGAAATGGTGAATTAGTCGCACCTGGTACATTAAACTCCACTGATTCTGAACAAGGATATACTTTTATCATACATGATACTACAGTAGCAACGTTACAAGTGGCTCAAGCATCCCCAAGTCCGTCTGCTCCATTAATTCCTATTACTTTAAGTGATGAAGAATTAACACAGAGTCAGAATGTAAGTGGGTTGACTGTAAAAGTACTTCCACAAGTATTTACAAGTCCAGCGGTGAAGAAAACTCAACTTACAATTGTGGGTAATCAAACTGGGGCAACGACCACAGTCTCGATACAGGTTAATAAGACTAGTCTTGGAAGTCCAGTTGGTGCTGCAGGGGCAAGTTAATAAGAATTATATAAGGAGATAGAAATGGCATTATCAGGAGCATTTAAATTATTTGACACGGACAATGATGTAGTAAAGAATCTGAAATCTACTATATCATCAGGTATTTGGAGTGGGGGAGCAGGTACACTTACTTCGTTCTATACCCAATCCGCACAAAGTGCAAGTTCGGGTAATTATTATTACGATATTTATAAAACAAGTCCCGCGACGGATAGTGAAGCGGAAGTTCAGTTTTCTATAACTTATGGCCATATAAATGGCAGTGGTTCAATGGGTACAACTGGTGCAGCAACAGGAAATAGATCAACTGCGGCAATTCACGCACAACTTGTTAATATGTTATTAGGTCCAAATGTAGATAGATTTACATATGCTGGAGACAATACTCCAGATCATTTTTACGCTATTTCATTTAAACGAGCAAGAATGAGAGAAAAAGTTGATCCTGGAAATTGGGAACTTCAGTTGAGTGGAAGTGCAGTGAAATTAATTGATGATAGTGGTGCAACTTCAAACCCCGATTCAGGTATTGGTGGTAGAGTTTTTAATGTTGTCAGTGGTTCAATAGCAACTGGAACTGCAGTAACTAAAACATCAGCAGCAGCACAGGCTGGTGGTGGTATTGGATTATTTTATCCAGACGTAGGATTAATTCTGTTGAGTGGTAATCAAATAGATAGTTTAGTGGGAGATATAACTTCAATTACATCTTCTAATACACTCGGTGGTAATGTACCACAATTTTTTGATTCAATGGTACAAGGAGCTAAATTTCAAGCACGTAGAGAAGAACGACTTTCTTCTACTCATTTTTTCTGTAGAGCGGGGAATAAAGAATTTAATTTCAGTAACAATCCAACATTCTTTACATCGTCTGATGGTGCATTTACACAGACAACATTCTTTAAAGATCCAAAAACTTATATTACAACTGTTGGTCTTTTCAATGATTCAAATGAATTATTAGCAGTTGCCAAACTAAGTCAACCTGTACTTAAATCTTATTCGAGAGAAGCTCTTATAAAAGTTAAACTTGACTTTTAATTGATAGGGGGCAAACTTTATGTTAAGAAATGTCAGTCCACAAGACGTTTCCATAGATCCATTTAAGACATATAAAAGGTTTCAATTTACTAATGTCGATAGTGGAAGCGGTGTATATGGTTTAAGGGGAATTAGTGGAAGTTTTCATAATTTTCTAACTGGTTCTGCTGCGTCTCAAAGCTTTGGAATTCATAATTCCCTTTCTGCAAGTCTAAATATAGAACCGTATAGTCTTGGAACTTATTATTCTTTACCGTTATATTATACTATAAATAATCTTTATTATGAAAGATTTAGTAACAATCCAAAACTTCCTAAATCATCTGGAAGAAAAGAACCATTTCTCAGTTATGGTCCAACAAATCCAAACAAACAACATAGACTTTTACACACATCGTGTTCTATTATTTCAGTTCCCCAAGAATTATTTGGTGAAGAAATAAAACCGGGTTCGGTACAAGTAACAGATAATAGTACGGATGTAACTTTTACCATTAAAGATGATGGAGATGGTAATCTTTATGATAATGCATACTCATCAAGTTTTGCAGCATTCAAAAGTAGTAGTTGGGATAGTACAAAGTGGACTGCACAGGGCAGTGGAAGTGCTATAGGAAATGTATTTTATGATACAGGAATGTTGGTTTTCACGGATACTGGATCGTATAAAGATGTAGGACTTGGAACTGGAACAGATGGGTTTGAAATAGATTATAGATCCACACATACAATTTATCAACATGAATATACAGTTATAGCACCAGCAGGTCAGTTTAATACATCAAGAAATATAAGTCTTACTCATCAACGTAGTGGCAGTATTACGGTTGTGGAAGGAACAGAACCACGTTATTATTTTCCACCTGGAGACAATCCAAGTGGTGGTCCCAATTCAACTGGTTCATTTGCAACATTTTACAATGCAACCCAATTCGTAGAACCATTCGTTTCTCATTCACAATTTGCACCCTATATAACTACTATTGGTTTATATAATGATAATAATGAGTTATTAATTGTGGGTAGAACATCAAGTCCTATCAAAAATGATCCAGAGATGGATATATCTTTTGTTTTAAGATTTGATGTTTAATTCGCCGTATATATTATATTTATTAGTGTAATAAAAACAATATAATATAGGAGAATAGATTCATGGACAACCAGGCACAAGGTCTTGTCGAGGGATTGATAGGACAATATGGTTGGT
>Ga0233435_1001438_pt1 | contig 22953 bp, 29 predicted proteins | sample SI_122_August201_3_FD_182735 | JGI IMG/M metagenome (GOLD analysis project Ga0233435, IMG submission 182735) | Seawater microbial communities from Saanich Inlet, British Columbia, Canada - SI_122_August2016_135_MG | ecosystem: Environmental > Aquatic > Marine > Inlet | place: Canada: British...
AAGGAAAGAAGGCAAAAAATTAAGAAGAATACAGGAACGAATAAGAAAGGTCAAAGAAAAGGGTGGGCGGAAGCCATGCCCATTTACATGATAACATGGTAAATGGGTAACAAAATTACATTATTACATTATTACATTAAAAGGTCAAATATTGACCATTCTTAAATCAATCGAAATTCTCTATCTTAAACCATAAAGACCAATAAAAAGCAGACCTCTACCAGTGTGGTAAAAGCCTGCTTTTAAACCTATTTCGCTTTTAAAACCTTTCTTACTTCTTTTGCCTGTGGGTGTCTCCAGTACTTAATATTATTAAGAATGTAAAGGGTCTGGGTACGGAATTCTGAACTATCTGGAAACATATTCATTGCAGCCTTACAGTAATTAACAGCATAATTTAAACTTGTTCTATATGCTTTTGTGTCATCCAGAATAATTCTAATTGCTTCATGCTTTGTCATTTCAAAACCTCCAATTAAATGTTAAAATCTTAAACCATTAAAGCTTTTAAAACTTTTAAACCATCTTAAACAAGGTTTTATTAAGGCGTTTAATAGGGCAACTTTTAGAGTTATTCTTACTTTCATATTCTAAAAGAATATTTGTTAAAATAGCTGCCATATACAGTCTTTTTGTTTTTGTGGTAAGATGCTTAAATACAGGACAATTTTCAGCACTTGCTGCAATAGTAAAAAACTTTTCACAGCGAATTTCGTCACAAAGCCAGGCCCAAACTTCATCTCCGTAATTTTTTAAAACTTGCTCTTGTCCAGAACAACGCTTAGTCTTTAAAAAACTTTTCATTTTAAGTTCTCCAATTAAAATTAATTTTTACTCCAAACCCAAACCCTTTAAAATATACCTTTCCGGTTAAGTGTTAAATCTTAAAAACTTAAAATTATTTCTTCATCTTCCTCTGCTTAATCAAATGCTCAGCTGCAAGCATGTTAAATTCATCCAACTTCTTCTGGTCGTCCTTAGTAAACGTATCTGGAAAGAAACATTTCTTAGCATTTAAACCTTCCAGACTAACAACTTGGCAGACAGCCTTCAGACTCCCAACAAGGCGTTTATTCTCCTTAGCTCCAGTTCCATTTGCCCTTTCACCAACTAGCTTACCATCTACAAAATCTTGAAACTTTGCCTTTGCTAGCTTAGCTTTCTCCTCGGCAACTTTCACGCTGCTCCCACAGTCTGCCAATTTTTGCTTAATTCCGTAAACTACCAGGAATTTTTGAACTTCGTTAAAATCTGGAAACATTGGATAAAGTTTTTCAATCTCAAATTTTTCCAATTCATCTGCTGGAGTATCTGAATCAATATACTTTCCCATTGCCAAAACACTTCCTACTAAAGTCCAATCAATAAGTCTTTTTGCCATAATTTACCTTCCTTTTTGGAAAGGCATATTTTAAAAAGTTTGGGTTTTGTTTAATTCCTGATTGCAGGTATCAAACCTGCGTTTTATTAATATTTATTTTTAAACCTTACTCTATAAATTTCAGTCTCATTCCATACATTATTATAGTAAAAAATTCTTAATCTTTCAGAACAAAAGTATTTAATTACCATATGTGTGAAACAGTATTTTTCAGGTAATTCAGTAAATCTTTCAAAAACCCACTGATATTTATTCATTTCAAACCTCCTGATTAAAAGTTAATATTCGATACCTCCAATCAGGAATTAAACCTACGGACTACCTTAATTTGTTCTGCCCGGTCACGATAATGTCAAAGATCATGGGTTTTTGGTTATGGCTGCCATTCACCGGGCTTACGCCATCCATGCCTTGCATGGGATTCCATTTCCAATTGTTATATATATATAATGCAAGCTCCGTGCCACAACGGTAACATGCAGCTCTCCAACGATATGTTTATTTATCCCGGTTGGATTTGACCAAGGCTGGTTGGATTAAACCAGTTGTGATTAATTGTGGTTTGGTGTAAACATTGGCATAGTTATTGCAAGGCACAGATATAAAAATTCATTCAATTGCTTGGTTGGCATGGTACTTGCAAGGGATTTAAATTCTGCAGATCCGGTATGGGGGTTGGTTCATTTACTGAATCTCATTCAGTGTTTGAATTGGTTTAACTTTCTGAATCTCATTCAGTGATTAATTCTGGATCAAAGTCTGAACCGGGTTCAAACAATGACTGACGTTCATCCACTGAACCAGCTTCAGAAAATGAATCTCATTCAGCCGGGGGTACGAGGGCCATACTTCCTTTATTTTTGTATATTCAACCCCCAGATTCCCCATAAGGTAAATTTTGTAAAAGTAATCCCTTAATGATACCGGCGTTCCACCGGGTGTGATTTTTATTCTAGGTATGAAAATAAACTATTGACATCTAATCCAAAACATGATATGGTTTAATATGGATATAACTACAATAGAAAAATCGCTTTCCACCTCACTAAGCACCACAAAGAAAGACAGAAAGCCTTGTAACCCGCTGGTTGATCATAGGCAACTTTCGGTGATTTATTACTGTATGGCGGATAGCCAAGAAGAAACTTGTTTAAGATACTCCCCGGGACCTAATGGGGATTGTACGCATCAGGATATTTTAAACCAGCCTTTTATTTGTCGGAGCATCTAAGGAGAAATAAAGTGACTGAAGAAAAACCTAAAGAAAAAGTCACTCAAGCAAACACACCACCTCTTGTACCTGAAAGGCTTCCCGAAAACGATGCTTTTTTATTCGCCTGTAACTGGGCTGATTGGACAGAGGGATTTTTTATAAAACCTTACAGAAAGATTAGATGGAGTTAAGAAATGGGTAAAACAAAGCTTTTGATAAATAATAAAGAATACTCTTTACAAGAAGCTAAAGAGCTTTACAAAGAACTTAAAGAATTATTTGAAGGTAAAGAGCTTTTACCTTATCCTGTTTATACTTATCCTGTTTATACTTATCCATATACACCAATAACTAATCCAGACTATGTAATTACTTATTCTGAAGGCGTGGTGTAAAGTGGGCGGACAGAACTCTGGAAGAGGCAAAAAAGAAGTGGATATGGAAGCGGCTCTTGATCTGCTAATGCGGGGAGAGAAAGTACCGGCCATTGCCACTGAGCTTGGTGTATCCGCCCCGACGCTCCGTAGTCGCATAGCCGAAATACAAAAGAAACAGGGTCTTTTACTCCAGTATCGCTCGATACAATCCCTCCAACTTACCGAACTTCAAGCTAGGGTTCTCGAAGCAATTACCCCGGAAAAGATAGAAGAAGCGAACCTCCGGGATCTGGTTATGTCTTACAAGATCCTGAAAGACAAAGAACAGGTTATGGAAGGTAAACCTAATGAGATAAAGGGGCTTGTTGCTCATCTTGTGTATTTGGAAAAGCAGGAGAATGCCCTGGAAGCAGACTCAATAGACGTTACCCCGGAACCTGGTACCGAAATACCTAAAGAGAAAACCCTTGCAGAGGAGCTAGCGATCTTAGATGACGGTAATTTCTAAGCATAAAGCGTCAAATTTTGACCTTTCTGAGAAGCAATCAGCCTTGGATATGCTGGTTGAATCGCTGGGTGCGGAGCCGCTACAAGAAAAGCCACCCACTCGGGTTAGAAGAAGAAAACCAAAAATTAATCTTTCTGGTAAAGAGTCCATAGCAGTTGAAGCGGCTATAGCGCTTGGCCTTATATCAAAAGAAGAGCGTTGGACAGAAAAAATTGAACAATTAAAAAGGGACGAAAAAGCCAGACTTAAATCTAAAGTGAGTAGAAAAAAGTATATGCAGAGTATTCCCTGGCGACATGACTTTAAAAACAACTGCATTAAGTGCAATTCCGCGTACCACCTTCAAGAACACCATGTTACATATAACCCCGAGATTAAAACTTACTTGTGCTACTCTTGTCATAAGAAGGTTACAAAGCTTAATAAACGCGGGTCTTTACTAGCTAATGGTAGTTTAAACGCCAGACCGGAATATACCAATAGACTTCGGGTAACCCTGTGGCGCTGGTTTCTAAAGACAAAAACTAAATTAACAGAAGCAAACGTAAAACGCTTTCTAAAGACTACTGAATTTAAGGATTATTGTGTTTGATACTAATAAAGAACCCGATTACCGGAGCCCGCTGAGCTTAGCTGGAGAGCGGCTCGACCAAACAACCTTTGGTAATCGGGTTCCCAGTAAACCGCGGGGCATTGCATGTTGTTTGGGGGCCCTTACTTACCTCTCATGACGGGCACACCGCTTGCGGTGTGGACGGAATGATGTTAGCGGGCTTAACCGTTAAAACCATTAAATATATAAATAAAAGGATATAAAGATGACTATCACAGGCCCGTTTGAGACAAAAGTAAGGTATGTATGTCTTAGCACCGATACTAAACCCACAGATGTGGTAGTTGGTGCAGAGATATACGAAACCGATACCGGGGATACTTATATATATTCAGGGTCAGCCTGGGTAGAGGAGAATTAATTATGACTGTTTACGGGCCGTATGAGGTAAAACATACATGGATGGGGCTTAGTACGGATACTAAACCTACAGATATTAACCCCGGAGATGAGTTTTTTGAGACGGATACGAAAGTCTGGTATCTTTATTCAGGCTCTGCCTGGGGTATTGACGCGACTAAGGCTGTAGGAACAAATTTCACTACTTCGACAGACCCCGGCGTTTCAGCCGCAGTTACCGCAGCAACAGTTAATGCTTATGATGGAGTAGTTATTACTACCACCGCAGCAGGTAACGCTCAAACCATAGCAAATCCTACCGTAACTACTTTGCAAAAAGAATTTCTTGTAGCGAATAATGACACTTCGACTGATTCGATTACAGTAAATTCAGTAGTACTTTCAGTAGGAGAAGCTCAAAAATTCTTCTGGGAAGGTTCTGCATGGCTAACTTTAGATGAGATGGTTGCTCACGCAGCCACACATACCAGCGGTGCAGATGATATTAGAGACGCGACTAATGCTTTAAAGGGTCTTGCTACAGCAGCTCAGATTACTACTCTTGAAGGTGCTTTACAAACCTCTGGTGGTGATTTAACTGGAGCGTTAAATGCAGCCTACGCCACAGTAGCCAGCCATGCCACAACTTCCGCAATCTGGGCAGCAGCGGGGAATATTATAAACTTCACCGGGACTGAAACTATTACAGACTTTCCTGCAGCTGATCAAGCTGGAGCCCAACGGGTTTTAATCTGTGCAGGTGCGTGTGTATTTACTCATGCTGGGAATATCACAGTCCAGGGCGGAGAAACATATACAGCAACTGCAAATGATGAAGTTACAGTAACTGCTCTTAGTACCACGACTTTTAAGCTTACTGTAAAGCCCCAAACTTGGGTGTCGCTATGGAATACAGTAATGAGTAATAAAACATAATAACTTTAAATAGAGGTATAAAATGGCAAAGCAAACAATCGTTCAAGGTGATACTTTCGGGGAAGCCTGGGGCAGACAAAACACAATGAATACGGAGATATACGCCGGGCCGGATTACACTGGTGCGTATAACGATGCTTATGCAACTGTAGCCTCGCATGCTACAACTTCAGCGATTTGGGCGGCTGCTGGTAATGTTATTAATTTTACTGGTGCGGAGACAATTACTGATTTTCCAGCTGCTGATCAGGCGGGGTCTGAAAGAACTTTGATTTGCGCCGGAGCTACTGTATTTACTCATGCAGGGAATATTACTGTACAGGGTGGGGCGACCTATACAGCAGCGGCGAATGAATCAATAAAAGTTACAGCACTTACAACAACCACATTCCTTGTTAAACCTCCTGGAATTGCCACAGTTGCACAAATGTCCAAGCTCGATGCCATTGAAGCGTCAGCAGATGTAACCGACACAACGAATGTAACCGCAGCCGGGGCTTTAATGGATTCTGAGGTTGACGCCGATTTAAAGACCCTTAGTCTTCCTGCCTCTACTACGATTTCAGCTTTTGGAGCAAGTTTAGTTGACGATGCAGCAGCTACAAATGCACGAACTACTCTTGGACTTGCAATAGGCACGGATGTTTTAGCAGAGCAAACTATTGGTATTGCTGATGATAATCTTTTAGAAGTAGATGGTTCACCTAATAATGGTGAGTATGGAAAGTTTACAGCAAATGGTATTGAAGGTAAGACTGTTGCTGAAATGAAAACCGATTTAGGTACTGATTATGATACTGTTTGGATAGGTGCGGGAGCAATGGTACCTTGTACGACTAATGGTGCAGCAGCTTCAACTGAAGAGTATGGGACAAATGATATTGATCTTGATATTTTGGCCTTTGATACAGGAGCTACAGAAGAAAGAGCGCAGTTTACCTTGGTGATGCCCGAAACCTGGGATAGAAGTACAGTTAAAGTGAAGTTCTTTTGGGGTAATGCAACTGGAGCAAGCGCAGCAGATACAGTTGAATGGGGTATAAAGGCCGGTGCCTTGAGTAATGACGATGCGATTGATGCTGCTTTGGGTGGCGCTGTAGTGATAACAGATACGGTTATTGCAGATGGTGATTTGCACGTTACAAGCGCAACTCCTGCCTTGACAGTGGGTGGAACCCCCGCGCTTGGAGATTTAATTCAGTTTGAAGTTTATAGAAACACAGATGGTACAGATGATATGGCGGAGGACGCATGGCTGATAGGTTGCTGGATTCAATTCTTAAAAACCAATACCGTGAGTGCGTGGTAAGGGGGCTTTATGTTTTATTTAAATAATAGACGGAAGAACTTTAGAACATCCTATATGGTAGCCACAGGCGGAACAATAACCACAGATGGTGATTATAAAGTCCATACTTTTCTGCTTGCTGATACTGGTACTGATTTTACAGTTACGAATCTTGGAGGTATTGGAACTGTTGAGTATCTTGTTGTTGGTGGTGGGGGCGGCGGTGGTGGTTATTATTATGCAGGCGGTGGTGGTGCTGGTGGTTATAGAAATAGCTATGCAAGCGAAACCTCCGGTGGAGGAGGAAGTACAGAGACCCCATTAAGTGTAACCGCACAAGCGTATCCGATTACTGTAGGAGCCGGTGGGGCCGGTGGGGTCGGTGACACAGAGGGTATTGATGGCACAGATGGAGAGGATTCTATTTTTAGCTCCATTACTTCCGTTGGGGGCGGCGGTGGTGGTTCTGGAGCTAGAAACGGTATTGCTGGAGGTTCAGGTGGTGGCGGAGGGGTCGTTGGTGCAGGTGGTGCAGGAACTGCTAACCAAGGGTACGCAGGCGGCTCCTCTGGAAATGTTGCGTCTGGTGGTGGTGGTGCCAGTGAAGTTGGTGGTAATGGAGATTCTTTAATAGGTGGAGATGGTGGAGATGGACTATCTTCATCAATAACAGGTTCACCAATAACAAGAGCTGGCGGTGGAGGTGGTGGAAGTTGGGGTACTACAGGAGGATCAACAGGAGGCTCTGGCGGGGCTGGCGGTGGTGGTGTAGGTTCAGATCAAGACCCATTAGTACAAGCAGGAGATGGAACAGATAACACCGGTTCAGGTGGTGGCGGAGGAAATGGCGAAAGTGCAGCAGACGGTGGTGACGGCGGTTCAGGAATAGTAATTATAAGGTATCAATACAAATAAGGAAACCATGACAACAATAAAACAAGCACTAATACAATACTATTCATCTGGCACAGGTGGGCAGCAATGAAAACAATTAAAGACTATCTAATAGAAGGCGGGTATTACCATTTTACTCAATACGAACGTCTATACGCAGATTGCATAGCTTGTTTCGGTCAGCCAGACAGCGTACAGCTTCAGATGGTTTCTATCGCTGTTAAAGAGAAATGCCCGAAGCCTTCAATCCATCCAGATATTTTAATTGCTGAAATACTCAATCCGATGGGGTTGATAACAGGGGATGAATTAGTGGCGTGGCTTGCAGGGGATTGGTCAATGTTTAAAGCTCAAGGTTACGCTGATATTCTTAATCCTCCTGTACCTGATCTTGGTGAAATGAGAGAGATTGGCTGGAACGAAGCAAGATACCAGATAAGAAGTATAACAGGTATTCACCCGTTGAGTCTTAACCAGGATGATTCAGTTTACAGGCTGATTAACCCTGAAATGATACTGCCCGTAGCCAAAGCAAACCCGATGAATAATAAGGCTTATGTCGCAGATGAACGGGATTGTGACGACTTTGTTAAAGGTACGCTGGGTTGGTTATCACGCTGCGGGTACGGGAATATTCTCTTTGGTAGGTCTGATGTAGTGTTAATGAACAATGGTGTAGAGGGAATACCTCACGTTATCCATCATATTTTAGATACAAATAATCAGCTTTGGATGTACGAACCACAGGTAAGCACATTTATCTGGAAATACGGAGATACACCGCCGATTTCAAATTGTGATGGGATTAAATTTTTAGGAATTAGAATATAACGGAGTTACGTATGGCATTAGATGTTACATATTCAAATGTGATTAAGGATTTAGAGGAATCACAGCTTTATGACCATGACAACAGAGAAAAGGCTCGTGAGTCTGATCACTTTGTTAATAAGAAAGATGGTCTATATGCCGATTGTATAGCTTGATAACTTTAGTTAAATAAAAAGGAGTAAATAATGGCAGGAATAAATAACTATCCCGGCTTTTTATCCGATATAGTTCAAGGAGATACAAAAGATTTTCGGATTGCTATTACTCTTGAAGGAGTTGCGGTTGATATAACCGGGAGTACGTTTTATCTTACTCTTGATGTAGATAAAGTAATTGCAACTGCCCCGGAGTTAGAGGTTACAATAACTTCACTTAGCGACCCAACAAACGGTATTACTACAGGAACAATTACTGACACTGAAACTGCAGCGCTCACAGCCGGGACAATGTATTACTCACTGCGTTATGTTACTGCAGCGGGTAAAACTTACGTACTTGACATGGGTGAAATTACAGTACTTCCAGGAGTCTCTTCAAGGATAGCATAATATGCCAGATTATACTTTTGACATAACTTCTAGTAATATAGCAGCTAATATAACTGAAGAAACTACAGCAGTTGAAGTAGCTGAAAATGTTTTAGAAGTAAATATAACTGAAAGTACTTTAGCAGCTGGGCTATCTGAGGATACCCTAACAACAAATATAACTACTGATTCGCTAGATGTTATAATTGCTGAAGGGTATACTTTTGCGGTTTCTGGTACAACTTCGCTTAGTCTTGGTACAGTTGGTATTAACACAGTTGCAATTACGTCTGATGGAGGAGTTGACGATGTAACTCTTCCGGTGGCTACAAACGCTTCTGCCGGGATGGCCTCATCTGCGCATATAACTAAGCTTGAAGGTATACCATCTGATGCTACCGCTGATCAAACTTCTATTGTAGGAATATCCGGGACACTTGCGGAGTTTAATACTGCGTTGTCAGATGGGACTTTTGCAACTGGTGGAGGTACTGTAACAGGTACGAATACTGGTACTAATACCGGAGATAATACTGTATGTACTTCTGGTACAGCAACAACTGCTACGACACTGGAAACCCCGAGAACCATTGGAGGAGAAACATTTGATGGTAGTGCTAATATAACGCTTCCCGGTGTTAATATTATAGGTGATCAAGATACCACTGGAAATGCATCCACCGCAACTATTGCGGGTACAGTTTCAGACAACGCAATAACGCTAGGTAAAATGGCTTCGGGAACTGCGGGGAATCTATTAACTTATGATACACTTGGTGATCCAGCTTTTGTTACAACCGGATCAGCAACTCAAGTATTAACAAGTAATGGTGTTGGGGCTGAGCCAACATTTCAAACAATTGCTGCTTCACATGCTATCGTAACGTTGAATACTACAGCGACTAATGGTGGACTAAGTTTAGATGTTCAGGAGTTAAATTTTCGTGCGGCAACTGATGCTCAAACCGGTTATGCTACTGCCGCGCATATTCAAGCTATAACAGCAAATACAGCAAAAGTAACTAATTCTACTCATACCGGAGATGTTACCGGGTCAACTACATTAACACTAGATAAAACTGCTATTACCGGACAAGATTTAGTAACAGCTTTAGGCACTGATTACGTTGTAATTTCAGACACTACAGATAGTGGAAATTTAAAAAGAGCTTTAATTTCAGATGTAGCTAGTGCTGGTGGTGGAACTGGTATATATTGGGTATCTGAAATGACTGACTATTGGTCATCACCAATGACTGATTTTTGGGATTCAGCAATGGGTATAGTTGTGAATGTAGTTTTAGAGGAAGGTGATGTTACTGAAACTACTGTGTCTGTTGTACCTGAATTAGGGACAAGTGCGGTGTTGGCTTCGGCTTCAACTTTAAGAGCGGGGTTGTTATCGAAGACTAAATTTGACGAGATTGAAGCAAATACTGTAAAGGTTGGTATAACCGCTGAACAAATAACAGCTATTAGTCATACTGCGGGGATGGTACGGGATAATGCTAATCCTTTATTAGGCTTAGATTTACACTATACTTCTATAACTTCTCATGCAACAGTTACTCCCGCGTCAAATGATTATATGCTGATATCAGATACTAATGATTCTTCTATACTGAAAAAAGTTACCGTTAGTTCCCTTCAAACTGTTTTAGGGGATATTACACTTAGTACTAATTTAGATGTAAATGGGTATAGAATAGTAAATGGTTCTGGTGATGGGATGCTGATTGATACTTCTGATAGACTTGATGTTGGAGGAGCGGATTATGGGACAAAACTTGGTGGGGCTAGTCCTCCGCCGGGTGATGCTAATTCTTGGGGAAATTTTTCTAATTTTAGATGTGTAGGTGGAATAAATATAAAAGGTATGTATTCTGACGGTAGGTTTGGTGGAATATATATATACGATAGTGATAATTCTGGTAACAGAGCAACACTTGTTCAAATGGATTCTTCTCTTAGTACTAAGAGAATAATATTAGGTCAGTTTAGTAAACAAGATGATGATGATCAGATTATTTATATTGGCGGGAAGAATGCAGCGCTTGGTGGTATGGAATTATTAATGCGAGAAAGCGGAGCAGTTTCTGGTAAAATGACTGTTAATTCTATAGTACTTGATGGAGTAGAACGTTCTACTTGGCCGACAGTTAATATCTCTAATCTTCCGTATCATACGACAGACTGGGACGGAGAAACAACCGTAGCACCGTCTAAAAACGCTATTCGAGATAAGATAGAGTCTCTTCCTGGAGGACATGCTTCGGTGACTTTAGCTACTTCAGCTACAGATATAGGTTTAGTAATTTCAGGAAGTCAAGAATTATCGTATAACAATTTAGCTGGAATTAAAGTTGATGTTACTGGCTATATTGGAATTGGTACTATGACACCAAGTACAAAATTAGATGTTATCGGTACAGTTACTGCTACTGTGTTTAATTCTACTTCTTCTCGTAAGTTAAAAAAGAATATTAAAACATTTAAAAAGAATGCTCTTAAAATAGTAAACAGTATAAGTGTGAAAGAGTTTAATTTTAAGCGGGACAAGAAAAAATTATACCGAGTGGGATTTATTGCAGATGATACAGATATTATATTAGCAGGAAAGGATAAGAATATTTTTGATGTTAACAACACGGTTGGAGTTTTATTAAAAGCTGTACAAGAGTTGAGTAAAAAGATTACAAAGATAGAAAGAGGTGAGAGAAAATAAATGGCTTATGGTGATTCAACAATAAGTGGAATAGTAGCAGGTACTCCATTAGCAATACGCACTACCGCTCAATTTGCTGGGGCTATAATGTCTTTAACCTGGAATGGAGTAGAGTTTATAGATGCCTATGATCATGGGAGACAATTACAATCTGCTGCGCAGTTTAATGGTACTGGTGAAGATTATAATCCTACTGAGGCTGGTTCTTCTGCTGATGGGACTGGCCCTACAAGTAGTAGTTATTTGAATGGTATAAGCGCTTCCGGTAATCATCTTGCTACAGAGATAAATATGGCTTTTTGGTTACCTGTTAATGGAGAAACTATCTCCAACCATATTCTAAATAAAGATGTTACAATTGGGCACGCTGTTTCATCACACATCATAAAATATTTAGTAGAGTTTCATGTTCCTATCGCACATACTCTTGGTCTTTTTGAATATATAACAGGTTATATGCCAGATATATTCTCATCTTTCTGGACATATAATCCTAGAACAGAAGCAATCTCATCCCTATCAGGAGGGCCTGGGACTAGCGGGAATAATAATGAGCCGATAATATTTTCTTATGGGACTAATTATGCTATGGGTGTTTATTCTCCTGGATTTACTGCCGCTGATGGATCCGGGAGTGGGTATATTTGGTTTACTGAATCATTTTTTGGTGCAGGCATTGTAAAATGGTCTTTGTGGCATGGAATAACCTCTACACCAATTGGAGTTTATCCCTTTGAAGGTTATGTAATAGTTGGTAATCTTGCAGATGTAAAAACTGCAATGACGCAACTTCATAATACTTTCTATCCACTGCCTGTAGAGAATAGTTATAAAGTAAATGGGGTTTTGTTAAATACTATTTTAAAGGCGAGAATATCTCCAGTTATTGCGAATACTGGTTTTCAAGTAGCTGGGGTAGATTTAGCGCAGTATTATGAGCGTTTGGCGTTAGGGAGTGCCCCTGCTACGACAAATTTTAAAGTAAATGGTATAGATTTTAATGCGTTATTTCAAGCGAAATAAATAAAAGAGTTTAATTAATGGAAATTTAATCTCTAAACACGGAGCAATAAAATGACAACTGTAAAAGGAACTGATCGCAGACAAAAGAGTATCTTTAATTATTTAGTACTTGCTTTATTCGCCGCATACGCAGCTCTTTATACGCAGCAAAATACGGTTATTGCAGACCAGAAAGATGACTTTAAAGCTGAACAGGTTAAAATCGAACAAAAATTAGCTGAAAAAGTTGATAATAAGGTTTTAAGTGAAATGATAAAAGCAATTCATATTCAACAATCAATTGATAATGAACAGTGGAAAGAACAAAAAGTTACTAATGATAAAGTACTTGAGAATCTTCAAGAACTTAATATTAATGTGATTAGGCTGAATGATAAACTGGACGTACAGAATGGCCGGTAAATTAAGGGGGGTTTAAATGAAACTTTCAGAAAAGCAACAGGTTTTTACTGCGTGTCTTGGTAGACTTATTTTATTTGCCAGTACTAAAGGTTATGGTCTTACGCAAGGTGACGGGTATCGTGATCCGAGGGTTTTTGGTGAGATGGGAGAAAAGCGGAGTTATGCTTCGAAGAATTCTGTACATAAAATTCGGTTAGCTCATGATTTTAATCTGTTTATTGGTAGTGAACTTATTAAAGATGGTAGTCATGCGGCTTGGCGTGAACTTGGTGAGTATTGGGAAACGCTTCATGAAGATGCTCGTTGGGGTGGACGCTTTGATGATGGTAATCATTTTAGCTTTGAACATTGGGGGTGTAAGTAATGTTTGGAATAGGAACAGTTTTAGGAAAGGTTTTTGGTACTGATAAAGCAGCAGCTTCTTTAATAAACAACGTATCGTCTGGACTTGACAAGCTTGTTTATACCAGTGAAGAAAAAGCAGAAGATCAAGCAAAGGCTATTACGGAAGCTAGAACAATGCTTGTTAACTGGATGGATGCAACCAAAGGACAGAATTTAGCAAGAAGACTTATTGCTTTAAGCATTGTATCTATTTGGTTATTTCAGTATATTGCTTGTATGTTTTTAAATGTTGTAGCTATTTGGGTAGCAAATTCAGATAAACTTATAGAGTCTGCAAATATTATTGGTGGGTATGCGGAGAAGATGAATGGGGCGGTTATGCTTATTCTTGGTTTTTATTTTGCTGCCCCGTATATGGGTAAAATGGTAGATGGTGCAATGGCTAAGTTTAGTGGAAAATAAATGGAATTGAATACTGAAATAAATAAAGGGGTTTTAGCGAAGCTTACTGAGTGGAAGAAAAGTGCTCTTACATTTGCAGTTGAGTGTATTAAAGTTACCCCTTCGACTCAGCAAATTGAACTTCTTCAAGCTATTTCAAACGAGAAAAGAGTTTCTGTACGAAGTGGTCATGGAGTTGGTAAAGATGCAAGTGCTTCATGGATTGTGCTGTGGTTTCTGGTTACCAGGCCTTATGCGAAAGTGGTTGTAACTGCACCGACTAACCGTCAGCTTAGAGATATATTTCTTTCTGAGATTTCTAAATGGCTTAGGCAATCGATAGTAGCTGATGAGTTTATAGTTAGAAAAGATTCTATTCAGCATAAAGAGGCTCCAAAAGAGTGGTGGATGCGGCTGATTTCTCCTTCTATTCGAGCTACAAAAGAAGAGCAGGGTGAAACTTTAGCTGGTTTACATGGCGATCACTTATTGATAGTTTGTGATGAAGCGAGTGGTATTCCTGATCCAACTTACATACCGTTAGAGGGTGCGATTACTCAGCCTGATAATAAAGTACTTTTAATTGGTAATATGACTAAGAACTTTGGTTACTTTTACGATACACATTTTCATGCTGAAATAAAAAAGCAGTGGAGAAAGTTTCATTGGGATTCAAGAAATTCCACAAACGTTGATCCAAGTATGCCTGAATACTTTGCTATGAAATATGGTCTTGATTCGAATGTGTTTAGGATTAGGGTTGAGGGAAATCCCCCGCTTCAGGATGAAAACACGCTTATACCACTTTGGTCTGCACAGCAGTGTATTGGGCAACAGTTTGAAGTTGCTGAAGATGAGCCCCTTTACCTTGGTGTGGATGTAGCTAGATACGGCGATGATTGTTCTATTATTTTACCGAGAAAAGGCTTACGAATTGATCCTTGGGAGACGTTTAGAAAGTTAAACACAATAGATCTTGGTGGGTTTATTAACCAGACTTATCAAGAGTTGAAAGCTGACGGGATTGGGATTGATTCTATTGGTGTTGGAGCCGGGGTTGCTGATTGGCTTGAAAAACGTAAGTTGAAGAATCTTTATCAAGTAAATGTAACTATGGCTTCAAGTAATATTGCAAAGTTTCATAAACTCCGGGATGAGCTTTGGTGTAGAGTTAGAGATAATTGTTTACTTGGGAAATACTCGTTTCCTGATGTTAAGGTTAGTGGGGAGCCGGAGAGTCTTGGACAACAGCTTGCAAGTGAACTTGCTACAGTTAGATATAGTTTTAATGCTCATGGTGGGTATGTTATAGAATCTAAAAAAGATTTAAAGACTAGGGGAATTGATAGTCCGAATATTGCTGATGCACTTTGTATTACGGAGTATTTTTCTAATGACAGTACAAGAGTATTTGCTAAGGATAAAGAAAATTATTACTCGGAGTTTGGAAAGTATAGAGATTATCATAGTAGTGAATCTGCTTGGATGGGGAGTTAAGGGAAAATGGAAATAGTTAAGTATAATGAAAAGAAAAAAGTTTTATCTATGAAATTTAACACTGACGCTATATGGAAGTACAATGGTGTAGATAAAAAAGCGTATGATAAGCTTACATCTGCGAAGTCATTAGAAAAAGCTGTTAAAGATTTACTACATAAACCACTTATAGTTGGTACACATAAAGAGGTAAAATGATGAGCTCACAAGCAGATAAAAAAATTCTTAAAGAGGTCCAAGATAGGTTTACAAAAGCTGTTGATGAAGATGAAGAGAATAATCGACTTGCTCTTGATGACCTTAATTTTGTTGGTGTAGATGGAGCTCAATGGCCTGAAGAAGTAAAAGCTATGCGTACAGCTGATGGAAGACCTTGTTTAACTATTGATAAAATGTCTGCGTTTATTGATCAGGTTGTTGGTGATCAGCGAATGAATAGGCCGTCTATTAAGGTTATTCCAGTAGATTCTAAAGGTGACCCCGAAGTTGCTAGGATTCTTGGTGGCTGGATTAAACATGTGCAGCATGTTTCGAAAGCGGATATAGCAATAGATCATGGCTTTGAACACGCAGTTACTTGTGGTGTCGGGGCTATGCGGGTTGTGACTAAATATATAAATGATACTTCTTTTGACCAAGATGCTTATATTGAAAAGGTGGATAATGCGTTAGCTATTTATTGGGGTAAACACCTTGAGTATGATTGTTCAGACGCTAAATATTGTATTATTGTTTCTGATATGGATAGAGACGAGTATAAAGAAAAATATAATAAAGAACCAATGGAGTTTAATACAGTTAGTAACGAGTATGTTGCTGGTTGGTGTACAAAAGATACTGTTAGACTGGTAGAGTACTTTGTAAAAGAACCCCGGAAACAGGTTATTTATTTGCTTGATGATGATAGGGTTGTGAGTAAGCTGGAAGAGGGTGATGTGGTAAGTCAGAAAAGACGTATAGAATCTTATGATATTATGTGGTATCTTGTTTCAGGTAGTGAGGTGCTTGAGAAGAAAAAATGGGTAGGAAAGAAGTATATTCCTATTATTCCTATTTGGGGTAAAGAGTTAAACGTAGGTGGAAAGGTTAAAAGACGGGGTTTGATTAGAAAAGCTAAAGATGCTCAGCGTATGTATAATTATTGGAGCTCTACAGACACTGAAATAGCTACATTGCAACCAAAAGTTCCTTATCTTGTTACTCCGAAACAGATATCTGGACACGAGTCACAGTGGAACGAAGCACAGAGAAAGAATTATCCTTATCTGCTGGTTAACTTTGATGAGAAAGCACCGGGGTGGCCTAAGAGAGAAGTACCTCCGCAGGCTTCTAGTGCAATGATTGAGAGGATTCAGACCACTGACCAGGAAATGCGTGATACAGTTGGGTTGCAGAAAGCAAGCCTTGGTATGCAAAGTAATGAAAGATCTGGAAAGGCTATTATAGAAAGGAAAAAAGAGGGTGATGTTGGTACTTTTTCTTTTGTGGATAATTTAGCCCGGTCTATTCAACAACTTGGTAGAGTACTTGTGGATATGGCTCCGGGGTTACTTGATACAGAAAGAGTCATACGACTTGGTCTGGATAATGGGGAGCAAGAGTTTGTTGGTGTAAATCAAGAAGTAGAAGAGTCTGGAATTAAGCAAATTTTAAATGACACATCTGTAGGTACATATGATGTAGTAGTTACTGTTGGCCCAAGTTTTACTACACAAAGAACAGAAGCCCGGCAGTCTATGTCAGAGTTCATTCAGTACTACCCACAAGCTGCTCCAATTATTGGTGATTTGTTTGCGAAAGCTATGGACTGGCCTGGAGCGGAGGAAGTTTCAGAGCGGCTTGAGTTTCTACTTCCACCCGAGGTTAAAGAAGCTAAAGCAGCTAAAGATGCTAAACAAAGTGGTGAGGCGCCTCCTCCACCTACACCACCTCCTCCGCTCTCACCTGAAGATCAGCTTGCTATAGAAAATGGGAAGATTAAGCTCCAAGAAGGTCAGTTGAAATTACAGGCTGGGCAGGTTAAACTTCAAGAGGGAAATTTAGCACTTGAAGAACAAAAAGTTGCACTTGAAGAAGAAAAGGTTAAACTTGCTCAAGCGGAAGTAAAACTTATACAGATACGACAAGAGACGAAAATGAAAGCTGTTGATTTTATTGAAGGGAGGAAAGAGAAAAAAGAAGAAACAGCTAAGATTGAAAAGACTAAGATTGAAAAGTGAAGTAAGAAAGGTCAAATTTTGACCAATTAACCCAACAAGTGGCTAAGCTGCTTGCAACAAGTCAAAGGAGACTTGCAATGTTAAAGACGTTAAATGAAATTAAAGATGCAGAAATGTTAGACCCAGGAGTTGTTAATGGAATTGATAATCCTAACTTAGATTCTGTTGATTCAACTGAACCTATTTCGTCTGATGGAGACAATCTTACAGACGATGGAAAAGTTGCAGAAGGTGAAGTAAAAAAAGAGGAAAAGAATGACGAAAAAAAGACTGAAAAAAAGGTCGAAGAAGGGGTTAAAGCGGTCAAAGAAAAAAAAGAAGAACCTGGTAAAACCAGCGAAGAACTTGATGTAAATGAGAACGATTCAAAAACAGTACAAAAGCGGATTGGTAAGTTGACGAAAAAGTGGCGTACTGCAGAGCGTGAAAGAGATCTTAAAGAAGAAAAGATTGCTAAGTTAGAAGCAGAATTGCAAAAAGCAACTGCGAAAATTCCGGATGTAAGTAAACCGCTAAAAGTAGATTTTGAAGACGAAGATGATTTTATTGAAGCCTTGGCTGAATGGAAAGTTGATGCGAAGTTGAAAACTATTCAAAAAGGTGGAGAAAAGAAAGATGAAGAAAAAGCTACAAAAAAAGATGTAGAAGAATCGTACGATGGGCTTGATGATGCAATGGATAGAGGAAAAGAAAAGTACACAGACTTTGATGATCTTGTACTTGATGATACTCTCATTATTAGTTCAGAAGTTACGCGTATACTTTTAGACACGGAAAGCCCGGAAGATGTTTTGTATTATCTTGCGAGTAATCCTGAAAAGTCTGAAAAAATATGTAACCTCAGTTTGGTAAAAGCTGCTAGAGAAATTGGTAAAATCGAAGTAAGTTTGGGGAAGGTAGAGGCAGAGCCTAAGCCCAAGCCAAATAAAAAACAATCAAAGGCTCCAGCTCCAATATCTCCCGTCAGGACAGATGGTGTGGTCGATAAAGACCCTGATCAAATGTCCCCGAAGGAATATAAAGCTTGGAGAGAAAGTAAAAAATAGGAGAAAATAACATGGTTTCAAGTAATACATTATTGACTCCAACGATTATAGCAAAAGAAGCTTTAATGCAGTTGACTAATAATCTTGGTATGTCTCAGCACGTTTATCGTTCGTATAAGAATGAGTTTAGAAAAGTAGGTGAAACTATTACTATACGTAAACCTAATAAATTTAGGGTAACCAAAGCTCAGTCAAGAACTAATACCAATCTTTCTGAGCCTTCAACCACTCTGACTGTAAGTACACAGGCACATGTCTCCTGGGCATTTAGCTCTGTAGAACTTACACAGAATATTGAACAATACAGTGCGAGGTATATTACCCCGGCTGCTCAGGCACTTGCGAATCAGGTAGATGCTGATCTTTGTGGTCTGTATGTTGATGTTTATAATTATGCTGGAACTCCTGGTACAACACCTGCAACTTTTAAGGTTCTTGGTGATTGTCAGACAATTCTGGATAATGAATCTGCTCCTCAGGAAATGCGTTATGCAATGTTGAATCCTGCAGCACATTGGACTTTAGCTGATGGTTTGAAAGGTACATTTGCTGCGAAACCAGCACTTGATCTTCATACTAAAGGTTATCTTGGTACAGTTGCTAATCTGTCTCTGTATATGGATCAGAACATTAAAACCCATACTACTGGGGCATTTACTACAAGTGCAACTCCGTTAGTTGATGCAACTGCACCGGCTACTGGAGCAACTACATTTTCAACTGATGGTTGGAATGCGAGCTCTAGTACTGTTACAGCTGGTGATATTTTTACTGTAGCAACAGTTAATCAGGTTAATAATATGTCTGGTGTAAGTACCGGTAACCTACATAGATGGGTTTGTACAGCGAATACTACCTCTAGTGGTGGTAATATGGCAACCCTAGCAATTTCACCAACTATTACATTTGCTGGTAGTGGTAATCTTGCTTATGATAATGTAGACGCTCTTCCAGTAGATGGCGATGCAATGACTTTTGTTGGTACAGAATCTACTGCTTATGCACAGAACCTTGTATTTCATCCTAATGCGTTTTGCCTTGTAACCCTGCCGCTGGAAATGCCAGCTAATGTTTGGGGTTCACGACAGACTGATAAAGATGCCGGTGTTTCCATTAGAGTGGTAAAACAGTATGATATAGATGCCGACGAAGAGATTATAAGGATGGACATATTGTACGGGATTAAGACTTTATATCCTGAACTTGCTGTAAGACTCTGGGGAGAATAATAGTAAACTGGTAGATGTAGCTGACTAGGCCACAAGTTACATCTACCATAATTAAAGCAGGGCTTAATAGGAGATAAGAAAATGGGTTTAAATTTAAGGTATAGTCCACTTGAGTGGGATGAAGCAACTAAAACATTGGAAATGGGAGCTGCTACTACGGGACTTTCATTAACTGGAGCTATTACTACACCGGTTTCAATAACTGGTGCTTTTACAACAGGTATTAATATAGCGGCTGATGGTACTACTGCTATAGCGGTTACCAGTGCGTTTACTGGTACAACTATGCTGTCGTTAGCCGGTACAGCAACAGATGGTATTAAAATTAGTGGTATTTGTGCAGATGGTATTGAAATTTCTGCAGCTGCAACTACAACTGGTCTTAATGTTTCTGCAGATTGTGTGACGGGTATTACAATAGGCGCTCAAACCACGGCTGGAATTTCTATAGGAGCAACCGGAACCGGGCTTGCCATAACTGGCGCTACCTCAGTTGCTGCTCTTCATATTTCTGGAGTCTGGGGCGAGAGTGCTAATTTGGGCGGTATTTTAATCGCTGGAGATGCCTCTGGCACAGCGCTTGCTCTTGGGGCGCACACAACGGAAATGATAGTGACCAGGGTAAATGTTACAGCCGCTGTTACAAATAGCAGTAACTTCATGGCAAATTATACCACGATGGCAACATCTGCGGCAATGGCGGATGGTTTTATAATGGGTCATTATATAAGATGCAATATAAACCATCTTGCATATGAGAATTATGCTATGTATGGCAGGATGAATGTTACCGTAGCACAGACGGGCGATTCTGCAAATCAGTTCATCGGTGTATTTGGTAACTGTACTATGAGTGGTCATGCCCATGCTCTTCTTGATACTGGTGGTTGTTATGGTGTTCTTGGTACAGCTTCAATTGCAACAGGCGGAACGCTTGACCAGCCATTGATTGCAGGTTATTTTGATTGTAATGCAGTTGATAATATTGCGGGTGTAACATTAGCAGTAAAAGCAAGAATGCAGGGATACACCGATTTTGGTGTTGAGGCGTTCTGCCAAACAAATAACGCTACAGCAGGCTTTCATATCAGAGCTACTGCGGCGGCTGTCCTACCTGTTGGTATTTTATTCACTGGCGAGAATGTTGGTGGGCAGGGGAGTATTACAAAAGCGTTTAAGTTTGCAGCGGCTACTAATTGTGGGATTGCAGCGAATACAAACGCGTTAACCCTTACTGAAACATCGCACCATATTGTTGTTGATATTGCAGGGACAAATTATTATGTTCCTATATTTGACAAGAGTACATGGAATTAATAAAACCAATTTCCCGAGATAGAGTCCATGGCTTGAACGGCTGATTCCTGGTCAGCCTTCTCGGGAATAACCCCAGGAAACAGGAGATTAAAAAGATGAAACTTGATGTAAGAGAAAGAATTATTTTAAGTCAGATTTTACCGAAAGAGGGGAGTTTTACAAATTTGAAACTTATTCGTGTAATGCAAGAGGAGTTATCATTTTCTGAGGCGGAGAATAAGATTTTAGACTTTAAACAAGCGGAAGATCGACTTACTTGGTCAGAGGATACTGTTGAGCAAAAAGATATTGAGTTTGGAGAGGTTATAGAAAAGCTTATAGTAAGTAAACTAACCGAGCTTGATAAAGAAGAAAAATTAACAAATGAACACTTTTCTTTGTGTGAAAAATTTATGGAGAATTAAAAATGGTTAGTAAAAATAATTTACTTAACTCGGGAATCAGACACGAAAGAGAAAAGTTAAGTATCAAAGATTTTGAAGAAAATGGTTGGCCTAAGCGTCTTTATCACGAAGACTTTAGAGCCGGTAAAGTATTTCAAACTTTAATAGAACAAGAAGAACAATTTAAAGAGGGTTGGGTTGAATCTCCAGCTGATCTTCCAGAAGAAGTAGAGGAAAAGGAAGAAGATTTCTTTAGTGCGTTTGAAGATAAGAAACCGAAGACTAGAAAAACTAGAAAGACTAAAAAGACTAAAAAAGGATAAATAATTATGCAAGTTTCCGCAATATTAAAATCAGCTGCAAGAAAAATAGGTGTTGTTGCAAGTGGTGAATCGCTTACTTCAGACGAGCAATCCGATGCTTTGACTGCGCTGCAATCTATGTTGCGGTCATGGGCAGCAGAAAAGATTAATGTTTTTTCTTCAGTAAGAGAGAATGTTACTTTGGTTGCTAGCACGTCTTTGTATACATGGGGTACTGGAGGAACTATATCTACGGCAAGACCTAACCAGGTACTTAGTGCGTATATTGTAGATTCCTCCGGTACGTCTCATCCAGTAGATATTATTTCAGAGGGTAGATATAATCAGATTAGTTTAAAAACTCTTGTAAGAAGACCACACTCTCTTTATCCTCAGTACACTTTTCCAAGAGTAAATGTTTATTTATACCCTGTGCCGGATGCAGCAGAAACACTTACAATTACTAGTTTAAAACCATTTACAGAAACTAGTTCGTTTAGCTCTACATCTAGTACATTGTCTATGCCAGCGCAGTATGAAGAACCTATTATATATAATCTTGCTGTACGGCTTGCCCCGGAGTTTGGTAAGACCGTATCTAGAGAACTTGCATTAACAGCAATGAATTCGTATAATAGGTTAACAACACTTAACTCAGCAAATTATGTTGAACCAGTAAAAATTGTTCTACCAGTAAGTGCTTCTGGTGGTTATAGTATAAATTCTGATTCTTATAGGTAGGTAAAAGATGGAGATTCCCTTTGTCGGTGGAGCCTACGAAGGTAGGTCAAAAGATATTAACGCACAGCGGAGTATTAACTTATTCCCCGTTGTAGATAATGAAGATGCTAAATCTGTTGTGGCTATGTATGGGACACCGGGGAATACTGTGTTTTGCACCTCAGGAACTACGGCTATAGTCAGAGGCATGCACGTTATGGGTAACTATTTGTATTCGGTAGTTGGTAATACTGTATATCAAATAGTAGCTAATGGAACGCCGACAAGTCTTGGTGTTATTACCACAAGTACGGGGCATGTTGGAATGGCTGATAATGGTACACAACTTTTAATTGTAGACGGTACAGCTTTTGGTCATATAGTAACAACTGATACG
>Ga0233435_1001441_pt1 | contig 22912 bp, 1 predicted proteins | sample SI_122_August201_3_FD_182735 | JGI IMG/M metagenome (GOLD analysis project Ga0233435, IMG submission 182735) | Seawater microbial communities from Saanich Inlet, British Columbia, Canada - SI_122_August2016_135_MG | ecosystem: Environmental > Aquatic > Marine > Inlet | place: Canada: British...
GCCCTTAGATACAGATACGTCTGCTGTTGGCAGATTTTTGGCTGTTTTAACAGAAACAGATAAACAACTTACGTTCGATGATGCCCGCACAGCCTATGAGGCGGGTTTGTTTGCTCAATCAACACAATCAGTATTAAGTTTTGGTATTGGCGTGTCTCCGAGATGGTTGGTAGCAAAGGTTGATAATCAGGCCACGCATTTGCTTGAGCGATTTTTAGTTATAGAGAATTCTTGGTTGGACAAGGCTGTTTTTTTTGTTGTGGAAAATGGCGCTTTAGTTAAAACGCGAGCCATGGGGGACACCTTACCTTTCAGTGCGAGAGAGATTAAGCATCGTTTTTTTGTTTTAGGCCATCAGTATGTACCTGGTGTTACTCATATTTATATTCGTGTAGAAACGCCAGACCCATTGGTCTTGCCAATGTATTTTGGTGATCAAAACGCGTTGTCTGACCGTAACGTCTTTAGCGCCTATAGTTATGGCTTTTTATACGGAATCGTTATTGCTTTATTGTTGTATAATTTACTCCTATTTGTTCGATTAGGACAGGTCCGTTACTTAGTCTACGTGGTGTATTTAAGCCTGTTTATTGGGATGAATTTGTCTTACACAGGTCATGGCTTTTCATATATATGGCCAGAGAGTGCCTACTGGCAAAACTGGTTAAATCCGCTGCTAATTGCGCTTTATTCCATGAGTGGAGTCATCTTTGCCTTTGTCTTTTTGGGGGCTAAAACCTGCTTTCCACGAACCTTCACGGTGAGCATGGCTGTGTGCCTGTTCTTGCTGTTTTTTCTGTGGTTTTGCTTCCTATTTAGTTTGCAAACAATTGCGGTCATGACGGCGATTGGCTTTGTGATTTTTTTCTCTTTGTTTACTTTGATCCTCGGGATTATGAGTTTAAAGCAACGTCGCCGCGAAGTGACGTATTTTTTAATGGCCACTCTAGCAACTTTAATAGGGGCTTCTATTACCGCAATGAGTGTTTGGAACGTTGTTGCGTATAATGAGTGGACTTATAGAGCGATTGAAATAGGGTTATCTATTGATGTGGTGCTGCTTTCTATTGCCCTAGCTGAGCAGTTTCGAGTGGTTCAAGATCAGAAAAATATGGCAGAAAAGCTCGCCAATGTTGATGCCTTAACAAGCTTGTATAACAGGCGTGCTTTCAATGAGTATGGGCTTGTGATGCTGCAAAATGCGAGCCGATATGATCAAGCGTTGTCAGTCCTTATTGTTGATATTGATCACTTCAAAAACATTAATGATACCTATGGGCATCAAGTTGGTGATGAGGTTATCTGTGCAACCGCTAATAATTTGCTCAGTTTTACGCGTGCAGGTGATGTCGCTGCAAGGTGGGGTGGGGAGGAATTTATATTGTTGTTGGCAGAGACTGATTTGAATGCTGCCAAACTATTAGCAGAGCGTTTACGTGAAAGTATCGCACAACTTGTTCTACAGGCAAGTTCAGAACCCGTTAATTTTACGGTAAGTATCGGTGTGGCTGAGAAAACACTGGAGATGAACTCAGTAGAAGGCTTAATAAATGCCGCGGACGCACATCTTTATGAGGCAAAAGCGGCAGGTCGAAACAAAGTTTTTTAAAAGCGGAATAAAGCTGGAGCAAGGTTGCATACCCTGCGCTTACCTTATTATGCTTGTAATTTGATGAGTTGCTCAGGACTAAAGCGATTGATGTTTAATATTTCATAACCACGCTTAGAGTCATGATAAACCGATAAGGTGCGTGTAAATTCAACCAGAGAGCCATTTTTAGCGCCATTTAACGACCAAATTGCACCCGGTAAATCAACAACATCATATGCTTTTTTGTCTTTTAATTTTAATGATTCAAACAAGTTTTTTAAGTTAACCATTTCCATGGTTTCATCCTTTATCCGCTGTACAAACTTTGAAGAATATTACCAGAAGCTACTTTAAAAAGTGTGACCGTGGTCACATTACTGTAGGAAAATGCTTACTTTAGGATGATCGGTCAATTATGGGGGGTGAATGGTCATTTTGAGATGAAAAATAGTTACTATTATAACACTGTCTTATGTAAAACAGGCTTTAGTCAGCGCACACTTGTTGCTATGATCTAACGTTGGTACATAATAAATAGAAAGCTATTCAAATAACCTTCAATTGCATCGAAACACACCCGAAAATGTGTGCTGTAGCCTGTAAAAGGAAGCCATTATCAATACAACAGATAATGCTAAGGTCCACAGAATAGATATAAAAATACGAGACCACTAAAGGTAGGCAAGGTATGGCAGGGTTATCCGATCAGGATAAGAAGGCTCGAATCGCCGCTCTATTAAAGAAAAAACAACAACAGCAAGGTTACCCGCTCAGTTTTGAGCAATCTAGGTTATGGTTTTTACACCAATTAAACCCATTAAGTCAGGCTTATCACATCGTCTCTGCCTTTCGAGTGGAAGCAGCTTTTGATCTAGAGCGGTTAGAGCGTAGCCTAAATGGTTTGGCGCATCGCCACCCCCAGCTTAACTTCCGTGTTAAACAAAGTGGCTCAATGTCCACTCAAATATTGTCACCCTTACCTGTTCCATTTACCGTGGAGGATATTAAAGAATGCGAATCCTCTGATTGGTTAAAGCGCGCTGTGCAAGCACCCATTCATTTAATGACGGGGCCTGCTTGGCGTGTCGATGTTGCACAAGTACAAGACGCACAGCATATTGTCATAAAAATTCATCATCTCGCAGCGGATGGTTGGTCAATGCAGCTCATTCAAAATGAGTTGCAGACTATTTATCAAAATTTTGCTGAAGGGGTAAACTCAACATTACCGGAGATTAAATTTCAATATACCGATTATATTTTATGGCAGCAGCAACAGGCCATAGAAAAAGATACGATATCCTTAAAATATTGGACTGAACAACTGAGTAATATTCAGCCTTTAGAATTACCTTATGACTTTGTCAGGCCTGCTAAGCCGACAATGCAAGGGGCTGTTGTTAAACAGGTGCTTGAGGCTAGCACCCTGTCTAAGCTTGATGGATTAAAGCAATCAGTGCCTGGTTGTACCGAATTTATGCTTTTTGTCATGGCGTTGCAGTTGTTATTTTATCGCTATAGCAAGCAAAGTGAATTTGTCATTGCAACACCTGTGGCAGGCCGGAATGAAGTGCAGCTGCGACAGATTGTAGGCTACTTTGTTGATACTGTTTTACTCAAAGCGACAGTGACTAGCACAGACACTGTTAAAAATAGGTTGGTTGACACCTGTGAGCAAGTGCTTTCAGCCTTTGAGCATAGCCATATCCCATTTCAAAAATTAGTCGACAAATTACTGCCAGAGCGTGATTTAAGCTCAAGCCCAATATTTGAAGTGATGTTTGCTTGGCAAAATATTGATTTTTCTGAGTCTGAAAATCAGGTAGAGGAACTGACACAACACAATAATACCGCAAAATTTGATCTAACGGTGATTTCCATTCCTCAGAAAGAGGGGGGCGTTGAGTTAATTTGGGAATACAGCACGGATGTCTTTACAGAAGAAACAGTGCAAGAAATGGGCTTTGTACTCAATCGAGTCTTAAACTTGATGGCGTCAGATTCGGCCACAACAGTGAACGAGTTACCTTTTTTATCGCCTGAAGAAATTGACAGGATGGCTTCACCTGTTCACACTTTTGATTTACCAGACTATACCATCCTTGATTACCTCGAAAAATGGGCTTCTTTAAAACCGAATGATCAGTCTATACAATTTCAAACAGAGCAATATCGCTATGGTGATTTAAATGAACGTGTTCAGAGGTATGCAGCAGCACTCACAAGCTATGGTGTTATAAAAGGGCAGTGTGTTGCTGTCGCTTTAGATAAATCAATCGATTTAGTGCCTGTATTATTGGCCGTGATGTATGTTGGTGGTATTTACGTTCCGATTGACTCAGCAATTCCAGAGTTTAGACAAATTGATATGCTAGATGATTGTGGCGCCAATGTGTTTGTAACCGCACAAAATACGCAATACTCTGTTGCCCATCAATGCACCCTAGATGACTTGGTGCAGCCACATAAAGCTGAAGTGAGCACGTCTTTGGCTTGTGCTGATGATGTTGCGTACATGATTTATACCTCAGGCTCCACAGGGAAGCCTAAAGGGGTGCCCATCACGCACCACGCTATGATGAATATGTTGCAAGCGTTTGATGGCTTGGTCGAGCCTCATCATTCGCAACATTTTTCTTTATGGGGAAGTGTCAGCTTTGACATTAGCGTTTTTGAAATGTTCAGCAGTCTTAAAGCCGGTGGTGTCCTACACATCATGCCTGAAGATGTTCGGCAAGAGACTGCAGCGTATACTGATTGGCTAATTGATCATAATATTCACAGCGCATACCTACCTGGATTTGCTTTGCAGCCGTTGTTATCGGTTGCAAAAGAAAAACCCAATGCATTACAGCTGAAACAGGTGTTGGTTGGGGTTGAACCGATACAAGCGGTGTTATTACAGCAGTTACAAAAGTGCATTCCTGGTCTACAAATTGTCCATGGTTATGGGCCAACTGAAGCAACCGTATTCACCACTTTGCACAAAGTGTTAACGCATGCTGAGTATCATGACGATATCATCCCGTTAGGCCAGGCCATTATCAATACAGCGCTGATCTTATTAGATGATGATTTGAAACTAGTACCTAAAGGTGTTGTTGGGCAGTTGTATGTCGCAGGTGTCCATTTGTCACCAGGATACTGGCATGATGAGGTAAAAACACAGCACGCTTTTAAGACGATTAACGGGATTGAGGGGCGCTGGTATGCAACAGGAGATATGGCTCGAGTCAACTGCAAAGGTGACTTAATTTTTGTGGGGAGAAAAGACTTTCAAATAAAACGCCGTGGCTATCGAATTGAGTTAGGCGATGTGGAAGCGGCGTGCTTGAAATTGCAGGGTGTCGATGAAGCTTGTGTCAGGCTACGACGAAATGAGGATGCTATCGAGCTGTTGGTCGCTTATATTCGTACATCAGCACAAGACGGTGAATCGGAATTATTGATTCAGTTGAAACAGGTTTTACCCAACTATTTATTACCCGATGTCATTGTTTCTGTGCCCGAGTTTCCAAGAACACTCAATGGGAAAATAGATGTCTCAGCGTTACCCTTGCCAAAGGTTACAACGCTTGAAGCCACAGTTGTGGCAGATGACAGCATTATCGCTATGGTGCAAGCAGCTTGGCAGCAAGTTTTGGATGTCGAGACCATTGGCGTACATGATCACTTTTTTAGCGTGGGTGGGGACTCGATAAAAAGTATTCAAGTCGTGGCGATTTTAAGGGCGCAAAACTGGGATGTAACCATTCAAGACTTGTTTCAATTTCCAACCATTACCCAGCTTAGCAACCAATTACAGCCGATTAAAGCCCGAATTGAGGTGGGTGGCCTGTCTCAATTGAATGGATTATCTCCGGTTCAATCTTGGTTTTTCACGCTGCCACTAGAACAGCGCTCACATTGGAATCAAATCACACTATTACAGCTAAAGCAGCCTATCTCAGGCTCTGTGTTATCGGCTGTTTGTACGGCACTTGTGCAACGTCATTCAGAGCTTTGTTTGCAGTTTTTAGAAAAAGATAATGTCTGGTCACAACAGACCCAAGCATTAACGCATAATGTTGCTTTTATGCATGATGATGTTGGCGAAAATGCAAGCAAAGAAGCCATTGTGACTTGTATAAATCATCTGCAAGCGGACATTAACATCACCTCAGGTGAGGTGTTTCGTGCGGATTATTTTAAACGTGAGCATGAGGAAGACGTGCTGTGTTTAACGGCACATCACCTCGTTGTTGATCGAGTGTCTTGGCAAATCATTATTGATGACCTCTTTAAACTGGTACAGTTACATGAGGCAGGTTCTGAATTAGCCTTGCCAGAAAAATCAATCCCATTTGTGTATTGGGCGAATACCCACTTGTCTTTAACGGCAATGCCTGTAAAAACGGTTGCAGCAGGTCTGCAATGGCAACCAAAATCCGGTGTGAATGTTGAGCAAGACAGTCATTATAGCGCAGCACAACTCCCAAAAGGGTTAACTCAGCAGTTAGCGCAAGCGAATGAAAGTTATCATACCAAAACTCAGGAGCTACTCACGGTAGCGTTGGTCATGGCATGCTTGGCAGAGGAGCAAGCTCAGTCTTTAGCATTAACGATAGAGCACCACGGTAGGGAAGATGCGACTGGGCTAGATTTAAATTCCACGGTTGGCTGGTTCACAGCGCTATCAACAACCACATTCAGCTTACCTGACAGTACAGATTTAGGTGATGTGATTAAATCACTTAAAGAGCAGTGTCGACAATCAATACCTTCACAGCAATCCACACTTAATCATGTTGGTGTGCCGTTATTGGCACAAATGAGCCTCAATTACTTCGGCAGTAGCAGCACATCTCAAGCACCTTACGACACAATTAGTGATTGGCCAATCATTGAGCGCGGGCTTAAAAATGCCAGGCCTTTTTTGATTGATTGGGTGGCCAGTATCCATCAAGGCCAATTAACCTTGGTGAGTGCCTTTTCAACGCAGCAGTTTGAGACCCGTTGGATAGAGTCATTGCTAGACCGTGTCATCCAGAACTTGTCAACGGTGATTGAGTACTGCTTACAGAAAAATAATGCGGGTTTAACACCATCAGATTTGCCTTGGCTTGATATTCATCAATCGGATTTAGACCGCATTGTAACAGCCAATACGCAGTCATTAATCCCATTAACGACTTTACAATCTGGTCTTATTTTTCAACGGTTAAAAGAACCAGAAGCGGCACATTATCAACAAAAAATCTTATTTAGGTTAAAACAACCTTTCGATTTAACCAATTTTAAATATGCTTGGAAACACACGCTACAGCAGTACGATATTTTAAGAAGCCATGTCACTTTTGAGTTAGATTCTAGACCGTTGCTGAGTGTGCAAAAACAGTGTGGACTGATATGGGATGTGGAAAACGTTAACCCAAATTTATCCACTGCAGATGACATTATACAGTCGTGGATGGCAGACAATAGTACTTTGCCGTTAGATTCAGCGCCATTAATGCGGATGCGTTGGTGTGCTGTAGAAGGTGATATTCTATGGTTATGGCGGCATGATCATGTGCTCATGGATGGCTGGTCACTCCCCATCGTATTAACAATGGTATTTGAGAGTTATGCCGCGCTTCAGGGGCAAGGTGCTCTACCAGTTAGTGCCGGATATCGTTTTTCAGATTATAGCCAATGGTTGGCTCATCAGGATGTGGCAGAAGCTGAAGCATTTTGGCGTCAGACATTTTCAGCTGTTGATCAGGTTGCATTGTTGTCAGATTCAAGAGGGTCACTGCAAGGTCTGCCTGTTGAGGTACATAGCACCCTAGGGTCAGATGAATCAACAGCCCTCAGTGAGCTTGCCAAATCTTGGCAGGTGACCCCAAATATTGTGTTGCAACTGTGTTTAGGCGTTACCTTAAAGCAAGTATTACAAACCGATACCATTGTGTATGGCATCACTGACTCTGGTCGACCCGATAGCATGCCCGATGTTGGTTCACGTGTCGGACTCTTTATACAAAGTATTCCTTGGGTGCAAACCATTGATGATACAGCAAGCTGTCAAACTTGGGCGCAAGATATCCAACAGTGGATGCAGTCGGCACAGCAGCATGGCCATATTGGTTTAGCAGACATACAAAAACAAGCGCCACAGTTGGCGTCATTGTTTGATGTGCTGTTTGTCTATGAAAACTACCCGATAGGGCCTAGCCTAGAATTACCCGGTATTGAAATATCAGATGTTATCGCGGGGGAGTCAACACACTATCCACTGACGGTCACCGCGCAATTGACCCACCAGCTGCAGTTAAAATGGCGCAGCGGTGGAGAACTTACAGAAGATTTTCTACGCCGCATTGCCGCAAGGTTTGAATGGCATTTAACACAGCTACTGGCAGAGCCTGATCAGAGCGTCATGAATGAGTGTTGCCTGATGCCAGATGAAGTGGCAGCCAGGAAAGAGGTACAAACTGAATTAAGCAAAACAGCGCCACACGCTAAAACAGTGACGGAGTGTTACCGAGAACAAGTTTCAAAAACGCCAGATGCGGTTGCTGTATTGGCCCAGGGTGTTACGCTCAGTTACCAAGGGTTTGATCATAGGGTGCAGCAACTTGCCCATTTTATGCGCCAGAAAGGGGTGGTTGCGAATAGCCGCATCGGTATTTGCCTGCCGAGATCGGTTGATTACTTGGTGTCTTTATATGCCGCATTATCATCAAGTTGTAGTTATGTGCCCCTGGATTCACAACTGCCCAGTGCGCGTTTAAAATCAATGTGTGCTATTGCCAAAGTAACGCACGTCCTGACCTTGTCTGAATTTTCTGCATACTTTAGCGAGTGTGCCTGCATTTACTTAGATCAGGATGATTCGACAATACAGGCTTCACCCTCAGATGTAATGCCGTTAACGGTACAGCCTGATGATGAACTGTATGTTATTTTTACATCCGGTACGACAGGGCAACCGAAAGGAACCAGTATTACGCATCGCAGCGAGTTTCATTTGCTGCAATGGTATCAACAGTGCTTTGCGATGAATGCTGACGACCGGCATTTGGTCATCAGCTCGCCTGGGTTTGATTTGACTCAGAAAAATTTGTTGGTGCCTTTACTCAGTGGGGGTTCTGTTGTTATCCCCTCGATGCCTTATTACGATGATGTAGAAATATTGCATTGTTTATCCCGGTCAAAGGCAACACGGTTAAATTGTGCGCCCAGCATGTTCTACCCGCTGTTAGCTTCGAAAGATTATACAGCATTAAGCAGTTTAAAAACGGTCTTTTTAGGCGGGGAGCCAATTCATCTTAAGCACCTGTCTGAATGGCTGGCTTCTCAAGAGTGCCAATGTGAGGTGGTGAATACTTATGGCCCCACAGAGTGTACCGATATTGCAACCTACTATCGTTTGCAACAAGCAGATTTTACCGAGCATTCCGTCCCAATAGGCCGTGCAATTCCCTGGGTACATACATTGGTGCTTAATGACGCACACAAAATGGTGCCATTTGAAACCGAAGGGGAGCTTTATATTGGTGGCGTTGGTGTGAGCCAAGGTTATGTGGGGCAGCCTGAGCAAACCGCAGATAAATTCATTGTTATAGACGGCTATAAAGGGCGGTTTTATAAAACAGGAGATCGAGTTTCTCTTACACAAACAGGTGAGTTACGCTTTTTAGGCCGGTCAGACGATCAGGTCAAAATCCGTGGCTTAAGAATTGAATTAGCAGAAATAGAAGGGCAAATCGAACGCTGTGACAATGTGACCTCTGCTATCGTATTGTGTGAGCAAACAGAGCAAGGTGAATCCGTACTATTGGCATTTATCGTCACCACGCGTGGGCTTGCTAGTGATGATTTGCAAGCGGCGCTTTTGCAAGCCTTACCCCACTATATGGTGCCGAGTGAATTTATATTGGTCGAATCTATCCCGCTCACACTGAATGGGAAGGTCGATAAACGCCAACTACTGTCCTTCAGAGTACACCGGGATACACCGTCTACTGAGCAGAGTTCGTTGACAGTAGAGCAGCAGTTAATCGCCTCTATTTGGCAGCAAGTCTTAAATATGAGTGTTATCCGAGAGAAGGATCACTTTTTCCAACTAGGAGGGCACTCCTTAACCGCAATGCAGGTTTGTGTGAGGGTAAGCCGGCGCTTGAACGTGGATATTTCTGTCAATATTTTGTTTGAATACCCCGTGTTTGTTGATTTTTGTCAATTTTGTAAAAAACAGTCTCAGTCTGCTCAGCTGCCGTTAACTGCCGCCGTTAATCCACCAAAATATGTACCGTTAACACTGATACAAACCCGCTTATGGTTTATGCAGCAAATGTCATCAGGGTTGTCTGTTTATCACATCCCAACTGCGATTCGAATCGAAGGTGACGTCAACATTGAGGGGCTTAAAAACAGTTTTGCATTGTTATGCCAGCGCCATGCGATATTGCGAACCTCATTTGTAGAGCATCAAGGTACGCCATTACAAATCGTTGCTGAGGAAGTCGGTATGCCTTGTGACGAGGTTGATCAAGCTGAACAGCGATGGATTGAAGCTTATGTACAGCAGCCATTTGATCTATCAGCACCTGGGTTGTTTCGCTATGCATTGCAGCCTCAAGAGGGTGGCGGATATTTATTGGTCACGGTGTTTCACCATATTATCTTTGATGGCTGGTCAACAGGGGTGTTTTTTAAGGAGCTGTTCCAGGCCTATACGGCTTTCAGTCACCACCAGACTCCTGACTTAGATGCTTTGCCCATTCAATTCTATGACTATGCACTATGGCAGCAATCACAGTTTAGTCAGGCACAGTTTGCTGAGGATACCGCCTACTGGGTGTCTCATTTAGCTGGTACGCCTGAATACCTGGCACTACCAACCGATTTTCCTAGGCCAGATAGTATGACCTTCGAAGGGGATAAATACACCTTTGAGCTGCCCAGGGGGTTAACAAAACAGCTTAATGAATTGGCAAAACAAGAAAATATAACCCTCTTTAGTTTGCTGATGTCCGGGTTTTCGATATTACTGAACAGATACGCCAATCAGTCGCAGTTTTGTATCGGAACCGTTTTTGCAGGGCGCAATGCGCTTGAAACAGAGCCGTTATTAGGCTGCTTTATTCATACCTTACTGTTAAAGCAAACACATGTGGCAGGGCAGTCCTTACAAGACTTGTTGCATACAGTACAGGCAGACGTCACTGCCGCATTTCAACACCAGCAAGTACCTGCCGATACCATTGTAGAGGCATTAGGGGTTGAGAGAAGCTTGTCTTATTCGCCACTGGTGCAAGTGGGTTTTGCACTGCAAACTCAAATTCAACAAACCCTTTCTGTACCTGATTTATCGCTTTCACTCATTGATTTACATACGGGCACCTCAAAATATGATTTGACGTTAAATTTCTTTGAGTCAGAGGGGGTTTTACAGGGTGATTTAGAGTTTAGTACTGCGCTCTTTAAACGTTCGACTGCAGAAGAGATGATGAGGCAATTAACATTCTTGTATCAGCAGATTGTGTCTGAGCGCAATGTCATTGTTGAGCAGTTAAGTCTGCTGGACCAACAGCGATTGCTGAACTCACTGGTGGTGACTGATGAGCATTTTGCCAGTACACATAGGTTAAGCCCAACACAGCGCGACTTGTTTTTTGAGCAACAAAAAAATACCCAGGCGACGCACCAAAGCCTAGGGGCGATGATTGTTATTGAGCAGTTTGAATTACCAAAATGGCAATCCATTGTTTTAGATTTTTTTAATAGTCATCCACAGATGACGGCGCAAATTATTGCCAGCTCAGAAGCTGCGGCCGACCCTGCATACTGTGTTTTTAGGCAACCAGACTCAATTGAGGTTGCTGACTATATGACGGTTCACTCAATAAGTGAGCTTGAACTTGCGGTAAATCAGCTAGAGGGGTTTGTAGAAAAGCACGTTTTTGTGCCTTATGATCTCGCTCAAGACCAGCTGCTACATATTGATGTGGTGTCATTCAATCAAACAGACGTTGCGGTTGTTTTTCGCTTACATCACATGATTGGTGATGGCGTATCAGGTGGCTTAATGCTGCATAATTTACTGCAGCAATACCATGGGGTCAGTGCAAAACCGCTAACACCCTATGCCGATTATGTCGAAGCCATTCAATTTGACTCAGCACACACTCAGCGTTATTGGCAGAATGTATTGGCCAGTTGTGAGCCCCTGCAGTGGCGTAAACCGAAAACGGGTAACCAACCTGTTCGAGAGACAGTGCTGTTAGATCAGTTGCACTGGAAATTAGTTTGGCAGTTTTGTTTGCAGCACAAAGTCACGCCCGCTTTATATTTTAAAGCACTGTATGCCTATTTGATTGATCTATATTGCGCGCCTACAGGCGATTTTAGTTTTAATGAGATACTTAATGGTCGGCGACCTGAAGATAGCAATAGTGTTGGCTGCTTTTATGTGCAAAACCCCGTTAAAATTGAAAAAGCTTGGCTGACACCTGATCAAGCATTTATGACCTGCTTACAGGCCGTGAAACAGCAAGCACTCGATGGCAAAGGGCATCATGATTGGTCGATTTTTGCACAACAAAAAGTCGTACCAGCATCAGCGCTGCATTTTTATTTTAATTATTATCACTATCCCGATGCGCTAGACATCGGCGGCCATGAATACCAGATTACGCAATTTACGCCAAACCCAGACCCTAGCCAGGTTCACTTGATCGTGAATGGCGGCGCCAAGCGGCCCAGCATAACGATGTATTTTCATGAGTCATCATTTGATGCACCCAAAATACTATCTCGGCTAATTCATGTCTCAAAACAAATATTATCCGGGAAAACCACATTATCAGAATTAAACCCACTGTTTCCAGCAGAGCAATCACAGATCGAGACAGAAACACCCGTCTATGAAACCGCATCCTTGTGCCAGCGGTTTAGTGAGAGTGTGGTAGCGTTTCCAGATAATGTTGCCGTGCGGGTGAATGGCAAGGCACTCACCTATGCCGAGCTTAATAGCCAGTCGGATGCCTTAGCGCAAAGGTTGGTTAGTCTTGGTGTTATGCCAGGGGATTTGGTTGCCATTTGTTTAGGGCGAAGTGCCAATGTCCCCTTAGCCATTTTAGCGGTTCTAAAATCAGGCGCTGCGTATGTGCCGGTAGATCCAAATTCACCAGAGGCTAGATTGTCATATATCTTGGCTGATGCTCAAGCCAATATTGTCGTGACCACTGAAAAACACCAGGCATTATTAGAAGATTATGCTGGCCAGAAAGTGGTGCTTGACCAAGCTGATACCGCTAAAACACCCAGTGATGCAGTAGACCTTCCTTTGGTTGAATCGAACTCATTGGCGTATGTGATTTATACTTCTGGCTCAACCGGCAACCCAAAAGGGGTGCCGGTGAGTCATGCTCAAGTGGATCGGTTATTCACCAGTACAGCATCACAATTTTTATTTTCAGAGCGAGATGTTTGGACCCTATTTCACTCTTATGCGTTTGATTTCTCAGTTTGGGAGCTATGGGGCGCGCTTCGTTATGGCGGCTGTTGTGTTATTGTTCCTTATGAAGTTAGCCGGTCACCACAATTGTTTTATGACCTCGTGGTTGATGAAAATGTCACGGTGTTGAATCAAACGCCTTCTGCATTTTATCAGTTTGCTGCGATTGATGAAAAGCAGTCTCACTCATTATCGCTATCGCATGTTATTTTTGGTGGTGAAGGCTTAAATGTGAGCCAATTAACTTCGTGGTTTGAACGTCATGGTGATGACGCACCTGCGCTGGTTAATATGTATGGCATTACTGAGACGACGGTCCATGTGGCATACCACCGCCTGAGACAACACGATTTATTACAACAACAAGACTGTATTGGCTTACCAATCTCTGATTTGTCTGTCGTACTATTAAACCAATATGGCCTACCTGCACCTTTTGATGCTCCAGGTGAAATTGCAGTGATGGGCGCAGGTGTGTGCACGGGGTATTTAAATCAGCCTGCATTAACCCAGCAAAAATTCAAGACACTTGCGAATAATCAAAGAGGCTATCAATCAGGGGATTTAGGCTATTACCGAGAAGATGGGTTGCTTGCCTATATTGGTCGTATTGATCAGCAAATCCAATTACGTGGATTTAGAATTGAGCTGGGTGAAATTCAGCATCATTGTGCTCAGTTTGAAGGGGTTCAACAGTGTGTTGTACAGGTGAAATCAGTTAATAATGATGAGCGGATAATTGCGTATGTCATCGCCGATCGTGAAATTAAGCATAAATCTATCCGGCGTTGGTTAAAGGACTATTTACCTGAGTACATGCTGCCCAGTTATGTTATTCAATTAGCCGTATTTCCGATGACATTAAATGGCAAGGTGAATGTGGATGCCTTACCACTACCTAAGCAAAAATCAGTCTCACCCCAGTTTTTAACAGACACTGAAAAACTGATGCAGCAACAGTGGCAGCAGTTGTTAGGCTCAGAGGAGGTGCGTGCAGACGATAATTTCTTTGAGTTAGGTGGCCACTCACTGATTGCGACCCAAGCGTTATCACGTGTCAGGGATTATTGGGGCGTGCAGATTGCTTTGTCTGACTTTTTCAACTCGCCTACTATCCGTGCTTTAGCCGCCATTGTGGATTCACAAAAAGGCACCAAGCAACAGCAAAAACTGTCCATTGCAAATGATCGAAAACCCTATTTGGCCAGCTTTGCCCAGCAGCGTTTATGGTTTTTGCAGCAAATGGTGCCAGAGTTAACCGCTTATAATGTGCCGATTGCTTTCACTTGCACCTTAGATGTGTCTCTAGCGCAGTTCGCACACTTAATGACTGAGCTGGTCGAGCGTCAGGCTGCGTTAAGAACAACGTTAAGCTTACAAGGTGATGAGGTTGTTCAATGTGTTCACGATAAAGCGTTCGTCCCCGTTATCTGTGACGATTGGCAAGCTAAAACATCTCAACAACAACAGCAGGCCATGCATGGCCTGCTGAATACCGCTTTCAATACAGTATTTGATTTAGAGCAGGGGCCGCTGTGTTATATTACTGTTGCACGAACTGCCGATTCACAATTTGCTGTTTTGCTCAATGGCCACCACAGCGTTTTGGATGGTTGGTCCATTGCGGTTATTTTAACTGATTTAGAGCGGCTTCATACTTGCTTAAAGCACCCAGAAACAGGTATTGCAACGCAAGAGTACCGCTATGTAGACTATGCTGCATGGCAACAGTGCGAGCCACAACAAGCCACTTGGCAAATCGAACTGGCCTATTGGCAGTCACAGTTAAACCAAGTAGCCGTATTGCAGTTACCACTGGATGTGACACGCCCTGCAACCAGAAGTTATGCCGGGAGTATGGTGCAGTGTGCGTTATCCGCTGACCTTGTAAAAGGGATTAATGCGCTCGCAAACACCTATCATTGTACTCACTTTGTGGTCTTGTTAACGGCTTTTCAGCAGTGCTTGTCGCAGTTAACCCAGCAAGTCGATTTCGCCATTGGTGTGCCGGTTGCAGGCCGTGAGCATTCAGAATTAGAGTCGCTTGTTGGTTTGTTTGTCAACACACTGGCTGTACGGGTCGATAGTTCTGCCGCATCCACTTATGGTGAATTAATTAAGCGTGTAGCGAGCGAGTGGTTGCAAGCACTAAATCACCAGCAGGTCCCTTTTGAAGCTGTTGTTGATCACCTTCAACCAGAAAGACAGCTCAATCAGAACCCCATTTTTCAAGTGCTGTGCAGTTATGAAGTCACATCTGGGCAAAATACCGCATTACACGTTCAACCGATTCCTTTGCCTATTTCGACAGCGAAGTTTGATTTAACCCTAGATATCAGTGTTAACGACGATAACATCGCCTTAACGATGGGGTACTCAAGCGATGTTTTTCACGAAGCACGTGTCAAACAGTGGCTGGATGCTTTGGTTCAGCAACTGACAGTGATGGTTGATAATGTCAATCAAACGCTGGTTAAAGTGGTGCCAAGTGACATACCGACTCAAGACAACGTGGTGCATGTTTATGAGTCTCCTGAAAGTGAGGTGGAAAAACAGTTAGCGGCATTCTGGTCACACTTAATTGGGGTTGACCGTGTGGGTTTGCAGGATGATTTTTTCCGATTAGGCGGTCATTCATTGCAAGCGGTTAAAGTCGCGCATTGGGTGCGAGAGACTTGGCAGTGTGCTTTTCAAGTAGCCTGGTTGTTTGAGCATCCCACGCTGCAAGCCTGCGCCAAAAAAATCAGTGAACAAAGTCATGAGCCTCAGGTCTCAGAATTGACTCGGGTGGCGCGCACAGACACTCTGCCTTTATCGCAAGGGCAATTAAGGCTCTGGTTTTTATATCAATATGCACCTGAAGCGGTTGCATACCACATGCCTGTGTTGTTACGAGCAAAGCAGATCGATTTTTTCCGTTTGCAAGCAGCTCTTGGCAAGTTAGTCGAACGGCATGAAATATTGCGGACGACATACCCTGAAGTGATGGGTAAAGCCACGGTTTCAATTGCCGAGTCTGTACCGATTGAAGTGCAGGTGAGTGACTATCGTAAAATCAGTGGTGAAGCACTACAAACCAATATTAAAGGGTTGATTGAAACGCCGTTTGATTTGGCGCATGGCCCAGTATTTCGAGTCAATTTAGTTCAAACAGTTGATGACTTTATATTATTGTTTAATATTCATCATATTGCTTGCGACGGTGAATCCAGCAGAATCCTCATGCATGAGTTAGCACTGGCATATGAGGATGATCTTGATGACTACTTTAATACCCCACTGGCCATTCAGTATGTTGATTATGCGCTCTGGCAAACACTGCCTGAGCAGCAGCAATTAAGTGATCTGGCTTTTCAATACTGGCAACAACAATTAGGTGATACGCGTTATATCCGTTTAGGGCAAAGCTTGCCTAGAACGCTAGATGTTGGTGACAGCGCCTCTGTGGTGAGTCACTCTTTAACGCCTCAGCAACAAAGCAACATCAAGCAGTTAGCCGTACTGTCTGGTTGTACGCACTATGTAGTGCATCTGGCATTGTGGCAACAATGGTTAATGTATTGTGCTCAGGTAGACCATATTCGGATTGGTACGGTAGTATCCGGCCGGCATGACGCACAGCTTGAAAAAATCGTTGGGTTCTTTGTCAATAGCTTGGTTCTACAGAGTCAGGCCGGTCATGAGACAATGGGGGAATTGTTAGCTGATGTGAAATTGCAAATGATGAATGCAATGAGATATCAGTCACACCCATTTGAAACGCTTGTTGAGCGCTTAAAGGTGGCCCGTCATCGCTCAATCTCACCATTATTTCAAGTGATGTTCAGTTATTTTCAAGATGACAATACCGTGGATGCACTGGGTTTTGAATTGGCTGAATTCACCAAGCAGCCTAAATTTGACCTCACTATCAGTGTTTTAGACCAGCCCAATCAGACCGTTGTTGAGCTTGAATATCGGGATAATTTGTATTCTAAACAACAAATAAACACACTGATAACCGGTTTTTCGGCGTTGCTCGATAACCTGTCCGTTGAGTTGAGTGACCCTGTCTCACAGTTATATCGCCCTGTTTCTAACACAAGCCCATTGCCCGAACTCAATCTCGTTACGGTATTAGAATCGGCTTGTCAGTGGCACGCTGGTAGCATTTTATGTGTTGATGAAGGGCAGTTACCCTACATTGACAGCGTGGTTGAGAGTGCAAAACGGGCAGGGGCAGACATAGTCCACACCATATCAGAGGGAGTGACACATTGGCTAACAGATGTGCCGACCGCGATGAGCCTTGCTACATTGCCAAGTACCTTAACGTCATTTTTATCTATCAAAGGCTTAACTGCCTCCAACCGGTTGGCGCATTATCAGACAATAGAGTTGTTGTTAAAGGATGATGAGTTGGTAGGGGTCGTCAGCAATGGTGTCTGTACATCCCCCATTGTTGATCAGTACGGCAGTGTGAGTTGTGCTGAAGTGTATGGATATGTGCAGGGTTCATCGGTGTTGGCGTTTAATACGGAGCCTGCCCTTATTTTCTGTGCAGAACGTAATGACCATATTGATTGGCTAACATTCCATTCCTTGTTGCAAACGCACTTTGGCTTAAGTGGCATCAATACCCTGCATTATTTTGAAGGTCAGTTATTGGTTTGGTTGGATGACGGGGTTGATCCCAATCTAACGGATGACATTGGCAAAATACTGAAGTCGCATGCCATCAAGATAACGATAAGCCTTAAATCACGTCATGCTCAAGCAGTAGCACAGTCGGCACTCGCGGGTGCTACATTAGAAGTGATAGAACAGACCATTATTGATGTTTGGCAAACAATTTTAATACTGGATGAGATTGATCGGGATGATGATTTTTTCGAACTAGGCGGGCATTCGTTACTGGCGGTTCAATGTGCCGCGCAGCTTCAGGAGCGTCTAGCAACAACTGTTTCGGTTAAAGCGTTATTTGACTTTACAACCGTGTCGGAGCTGGCCACGTATTTAGCGAACGAGGGTGATGAAAGCGAGGTAAAACAGTCTGAGCTGGTGCAAGTCAGCGGCCAGAGCCAACTTACACCTGCTCAATCTCGATTGTGGTTTTTACAACAGCTAGAGCCAGAGTCAGCAGCTTACAATGTGCCTTCAGCCATTATCCTAAAAGGGCAGATTGATTTAGAAAAACTGACTGCAGCCTTAGCGTTGGTGGTGAGCCGGCATGCTATTTTCAACACGACTTTCACACAAACAGACAATGGTATTTTTCAAACTCAGTCTGAGTCTCATCTAGTCGACATCCAATGGTTGAAAGGGTCAGGGGATAGCGTCAATTTAGGGATAATGGATGCTGAAAAAGCCTTGCTTGAAGCCGCTAAGCAGCCTTTTGACTTGTCTGAATCTGTCGCCAGAGTTTATGGCGTTGAGATAACTGCAGAAGAGGTGGTTATTGGTTTGGTCTTGCACCATATCGTGACAGATGCTTGGTCAATGCAGATTATTCTTCGCGAGTTATACCAAGCGTATGTGGATAAAGCGCAATTACTACCTGCACCTCAATATGCTGAGTACGTGCAATGGCAACAAACACAATTGGGCTCAGCTGAGCATCAAGATGCTTTGCACTATTGGGTCACACAACTGAGCAATGTGCCCGCTTTACAATTACCCAAGTCAGCTGGCCAGCAAATCGTTGATGGGCATAAAGGGGCTATTGTCAGTGTGGACATTCAGGTGCCACAGCAGACATTGAAGCCATTTCTTCAAGCCCAAAAAATGACCGCTTTTCAGCTCTATTCTGCTGTGTTTGCTTTATTGTTGCATAAAATATCTGGCCAAAATGATCTCACGATTGGCACACCCGTGACAGGGCGCTCACAATTGTCCTTTCAATCCATGGTTGGGCTTTTTGTGAATACGGTTGTGCTACGCAGTCAGTTGACTAACAGCGACAGTATCTCAGCGTATTTACAAGCCATGAAACACACTTGCGTCTCAGCCATGGATCATCAAACTGTGCCGTTTGAGCAGCTGGTAGAGCAGTTGGTCGATGAGCGTGAAATGACACAATCACCCTTATTTCAAGTGTTATTCACCTACCAACCAGAGCAAGCAGTTGCAGAACAGGTGACAGGTCTAAGTGTTGAACCGCTTTCATTGTTTAATGAAACCAGCAAATATGCGTTATTTTTATCGTTACAACCACATGGTGATCAGCTAAATTGTCATGTTGAATATAACCCGACTCAGCATACTGAAACCCAGGTCAATACATGGCTGTCGGCATTTGAAATACTGCTCAATCAAGTTTTAAATAAACCAAACCAAGCCATCGAGTCAGTAACCGTCATCGATGCTAATGCCACCTGTTCGCTTAAACAGGGCTGGGCTTTTGAGGCGGCGGCAACCCCTTTCAAAGCGTGCTGTGATTATGTGATACCCACTGATGGGATTGCCATAAACACAGCGGAAATGCAGCTGACCTATCAAGCGTTGGATGAGTTAACAACTGACTTTGCAAAAGCTTGGTTGCCTAGCTTAAAAACTAAGCAAGCAGTTGCATTGTATTTAGAGCGATCTGCTTGGTGGCCGATTGCGATGTTAGCGGTGATGAAAACAGGGCGTGCTTATTGCCCGTTAAATCAATCGGACCCACTACAAAGGCACATCGATATTATTGCCGATGCCAGTATTCAAGCCATTGTTTGTTTAGAGCAAGATGTGTCTTTTGCCCACAGCGTGAACCTTCCCGTGTTATCGCTTGTAGGCCAGCTGCCGCAAGATATTGCGTTACCTGTTATCCAGCAAGATGATATTGCCTATATCTTGTTTACCTCAGGCTCCACAGGGCGCCCTAAAGGGGTGAAAATGCCCCATAGTGTGCTGTCCAATTTATTAGCATGGCAGTTATCAACGGTTCCAGCAGTGGATACCTTGGGTTTCGCCCCGTATTATTTTGACGTGGCTTTCCAAGAAATGTTCACGACCTTCGGCCAGGGTAAAACGTGGTCGTCATTGGAAGATACACATTTAAGAGATTTTATCGCTTACGCAGACGCATTGCTTAATACCCGTCACCAGCGGATTTTTCTCCCCTTTGTGGCCTTGCAGCAACTCGCATTGGTTTTCTCGGTTAAAGACGTATACCCAAGTGAATTACTGACCGTTATTACCGCAGGGGAAGCCTTGCAAATGACGCCTGAAATTCGCCAGTGGCTAAAAGCTGTGCCGAAGTTGCAGTTGATTAACCAGTATGGCCCAACTGAAAGTCATGTGGTTACCGCTTTTACGGTGGAGCATGAAAAGGCAGAAAGCCTACCCCCGATTGGTCAGCCAATATGGAATACACGGCTGTATATTTTAGATGAATCTTTGCAGTGGGTCTTGCCTGGCTCTGAAGGGCAGCTTTATATAGGGGGTGATGCGTTAGCGCTTGGTTACACTGATGAGGTTCAAACACAGCAGAAATTTATTGAAAATCCTTATTTATCCGGTGAAAGAATATATGCGACAGGAGATTGGGTGAAACGGGATGAGGCCGAGCAGTTACATTATGTTGGGCGCCAAGACAGCCAATTAAAAGTACGTGGTTATCGGGTCGAATGTGGTGAAATCGAACAAAAATTGCTCCAGCTTGATGGCGTTGAGCAGGTTGTTGCGGTTGTAGAACAACAGCAGATCATTGTTTTTTGGCAAGGTGCAGCCCGCAAAGGGGCGCTTGAAGCCGAATCGAAAAAATCTTTCCCTAGTTATATGCAGCCGGATGAATGGCACAGCGTCAGTGATATGAAATTAACGGCTTCTGGTAAGATCAACCGGCAAGCACTATTAGCATCAAGACAAACAGCGGTAGCGGATACAAGCCTGGAGCCATTATCAGCGTTAGCTGAAAAAATACGCATCATTTGGCAGACGCTCACCCAGCAGCCTATTAGAGGCAATGTGAGTTTCTTCAGTGTGGGTGGGCATTCCTTATTAGCCACCCAAATGGTACTGCAAATCCAAGCGCAACTTGGCATTGAAGTGCCCGTTAGGGTGATTTTTGAAAGCCCACACTTAAGTGATTTTGCTGAGCAATGTGAGCGTCTGAGCCAAGGTGGGCATGAGATACCTTTGGCAGAAGCCCCTTTTATTGCCTCCTACGCCCAGCAAAGGCTTTGGTTTATTGAACAGTGGGTAGAGCAAGGGCAAAGTTACCATCTCAGTAGTTGCTTTAAAATAGAAGGCGAGGTTGATATCACGCTGTTACAGCGTGCACTTGTCGCCGTGATTCAGCGGCACGAGCCTTTACGCACACATTTTTACCGAGAAGGTGATCAGGTTTTTCAGCGTTGTCATGATGTATTAGAGCAGCAAGTTCAAAACTTTGATGGGACGGCTGAGGCGTGGCAGCAATTCCTCGAATCACAGCAAGCGTTTCAGTTTAACCTCAATGACGGCCCAGTGTTTATTGCGACCATTGCCGCTCTACAACCAGGTTATGAGCTACTGCTGCAGTGTCACCATATTGCGATGGATGGCTGGTCCATTGGCCTCTTAACAAAAGATATCGGCCAATTTTATCAGCACTATAAGGCGCAATCTGAAGCACCTGCTGGGTTGAGCATACAATATAAAGATTATTCTGCGTGGCAGCGCATAGCGCAAGACACACTTTATCAACAGCAGCTAGCGTATTGGGTAAAACAGCTGGATGGTGTGGAGGCGGTGCATTTCCCTGCGTGGCATGAGCAAGCAGGGCAGGCAGACCGGGGTGCTCATTATTCTGAATCTATCACAGGCCAATTTAGGCAACAGCTTAAAGCCGCATCAGATGAGCTTGGTGTCTCTGAGTTAAGCTGGTTAATGGCATGCTTTAAAATGGTGGTGTTTCACTATACTCAGCAAACACATATTGCCATTGGTGTGCCTGTTGCAGGTAGAGGGCACAGCAGTACCGCGAATCTAGTTGGCTTGTTTGTTAATATGCAGGCTATTGTTGCTGATTTTACGGCACAAAATACGGTGCAGTCATTGGTCAAAAATGTTCATGATAGCTTACAGGCGGCACAGCAACACCAAGATGTTCCGTTTGATCAGGTTGTAGAAGCAGTGGTGACTGAACGCTTTACAGGGCAGTCACCCATTTTTCAAATCGTGGCGACTTATTTGCCTTATGAACCACTGTCTCTAGATATACCGGGGTTATCGTTAGAGGCCAAATCCTTGCCGAATCATGCTTCTAAATTTCCTATGAGCATGAATTGGATAGCCTCAGATGATCGGCTAGATTGCCAAATAGAGTATCAACAAGATTTATTTGATGATGTTTTTATTCAGCAGTTTATGACACATTTTATAGACACACTGCAACAAGCGCTTACCAATATGAGTGAGCCAGTTGTCGAGGTGGTGCGCCCGACTGTCGTATGGCCACATTGTCAGGCCGCTAACCCAACCGGGCTACTGGAAGGTTTTGATTGGCAGGTTGAGCTAAACCCAGATGCCTTAGCGCTTGATTATGGTGAGGAGAAACTCAGCTACGACTTACTTGCAGAACGCAGCATGCAAATAGGGCATTGGTTGCAAGCACGCAATGTGACACAAGGCGATCGCGTTGTTTTGATGATGGATAATCATCAAGAATGGTTTGCTTGTATGTTAGCGGTACTACGGGTAGGGGCCGCGTATGTGCCGATTGCGGTTGATTTGCCTGAGGTAAGGTTGCAAGTACTGCTGGAAGACTGTCAGCCAACTATGGTGTTGCATGATCACCGTGTCAGCAAAGCGCACTTGGCTGGGTATCAGGCCACTGCTTGGTCGCCGGCCTTGGTGTCTGGCCAGCCAACAACAGAACTCTCTGTCCACAG
>Ga0233435_1001466_pt1 | contig 22699 bp, 28 predicted proteins | sample SI_122_August201_3_FD_182735 | JGI IMG/M metagenome (GOLD analysis project Ga0233435, IMG submission 182735) | Seawater microbial communities from Saanich Inlet, British Columbia, Canada - SI_122_August2016_135_MG | ecosystem: Environmental > Aquatic > Marine > Inlet | place: Canada: British...
TTATTGCTCCAGCTGGAGCAACGCTAAGATTGAGCTGGAAGAAATTTATGAAGCCGTGTTTGGTGACAATGCTATTAATAAGTATAGCCACGCTGAACTGATAGAGAGACTGTTTGAGATGTATGATAAATACATAACTAAATAATGTATTCATATAGTCCTAACTGGATGGGACCAGTAGGGGTGGATTGGTATGAGAAACATAATATTCCTTATACCATTGAGATGTAAAGGAGATAAAGAATATGATTATTCAACCAATGAGTGATTTACATATAGAGTTTGAGGGAGGTAAAAATATATTACAAGTACCTGTCTTAGAAAGAAGTGATGCTTTAATCTTGGCAGGAGATATAGATATAGGTTATGATAAGGAACTTGAGTACTTAAAAAGATTAAGTGGTGAACATGAGAAGCCTATCTTCTTTGTATTAGGTAATCATACTTTTTATAATAAAGGTAATATAGATGATATTAGAAATAAATGGAGAGATGAATGGGATAATAATATAGATAATTATAATATCATTTATCTTGACGAAGGTTTAGATTATAGTATAGATGACACCTTATTTGTAGGAGGTATTTTATGGACAGATTTTAATAATTCCGAAGAGAAAATAAAGGTATTGGCTGGACAAAAGATGAATGATTTTTATCAGACTCTTATGAATAAAGGTGAGCCTTTTACACCTACTCGAAGTATTGAAGAACATTATAAAATTAAACAAAGTATAAAAGAAAGTATACAAACTAAAGAGGATAATATAAATAAAGTAGTTGTCATCTCTCATCACTTACCATCTTTAAGAAGTGTAGATATGCGTAGATATGGTGACTCTGATATCAACTATGCTTACTATTCTAATTTAGAAAAGTATATGGAAGAGCTACCTATTAATGTATGGGTACATGGTCATACACATGGTAGTAAGAATTATATGTTAGGTGATACAAGAGTAGTTTGTAACCCTCGTGGTTATTATAACTATGAAGAGAATATAGATTTTAATCAAGAGCTTCTTATTGAAGTTTAGATAAAAGGAGGTAAAGAGAAAGAAGATTGGAAGTATTATTATTAATTATTAAAAGGACTAAATATGAAAGCAAGAGACTATACAGTATTAAGTAGAGCTATTGAAATAGGTATTGAGCAAGGTTACAATAACGCTTATAAATATAACGATGATCCTAAAGAACAAGAGTTTATAAATGCGTTGGAAGAAGCTATCCTTATGGAGATAAGTGATGTCTTTGATTTTGATGAGGGTTCTAACCTTGTTAACCTTTAAAAAGTATAATAAGATAGAGAACTCTAATAGACTTAGAATAATTGAATTTGTTAAAGAACATATAAATCCTAATATCCTTTGGCATATCACAGAGAAAATACATGGTGCTAACTTCTCATTCCTATGTGATGAAGAGGAAGTTAAAGTAGCTAAGAGATCATGTATAACTACATCTGATTTCTTTTCAGCACAAGAAGTTGTTTTAAAATACTCTTTAAAAGTACAACATTTATATGATCTACTTAAAAAAGATAGACCTTTACTTAAAAGTATACAATTGTATGGTGAGCTTTATGGTAATGGTATTCAAAAAGAAGTTATATATGGTGAGAAAGACTTTATAGTATTTGATCTTTTATTACAATATGGTAATAAAAAGTACGAGTATGTAGATATAGAATTACTTAAAGGTTTGTGTGATAAAGTAGATATACCTTTCATACCTATACTTAAGAAAGATTTAACTTTCAATGAAGCATTGGAATATGATGAAGAGTTTATTACTTTATTAAATAATAAAGAAGATAACTATAGTGAAGGAATAGTTATTAGACCTCAAGTTAATTTATTCTTACCTAAAGGTTCACGTATTCTATTAAAGAAGAAGAATAATAAGTTTAAAGAAAGAAGTAGTAAGAAGATTAAAATTAAAAAAGTATTGGATAAAGAGAATCAAAAATTACTTTCATTACTCTTAACTTACTTAAATGATAATAGAGTTAATAGTGCTTTATCTAAGATAGGTGAAATCACATATAAAGACTTTGGTAAGTTATTGAAAGAAGTAGCTTTAGATATTTTAAATGAGATAGATCTAGTAAAAGAAATACCTAAAGAAGTTAGTAAAGCTTTTAATAAAGAAGTATCTTTATACCTTAGGAAAGATTTTATGAATATTATAGATAGGAGTAATAATGAATGATGAAAGCAATTTCCTCTACCATACAAGATGTAAAAAGTGTGGTTCTTCTAACGCTAATAGTGTTTATGATGATGGGCATTACTATTGCTATAGCTGTAATACTTATACCTCTAGCACTGATAGTAGTACCTATAACTCTAATACTAGACCACAGAGAAAGAAGGAGAAACCCAAGATGTTAAATGATATTATATTAAATAAATATAATAAGGCTACTTATAAACCTATTAGTGATAGAAATATTTCTTTAGATACTTGTAAGAAGTATGGAGTTAAGACTGATGAACAAGGGGTACAATGGTATCCTTATTATGATAACGATAATAATATTACAGGTTTTAAAATTAAATCTAAAGATAAAGATTTTAAAGTATTAGGTACTATCTCAAATATGTTATTTGGCTCTCATCTATTTCAACAGTCAGGTAGGTATATAAGTATTGTGGAAGGGGAGACAGATGCATTAGCCGCCTTTCAAATGACAGGTAGTAAATGGGCTAATGTAAGTATACCTAATGGAGCTCAAGCAGCTAAGACAACTATTAAGAATAACTTAGAATACTTGGAATCTTTTGACAATGTTATTATTAATTTTGATAATGATAAACCAGGACAGGAAGTAATACCTAATGTTAGTGAAGTATTCTCTCCCAATAAAGTTAAGATACTTACTTTGAGAGAATTTAAAGATGCTTGTGATTACTTAAAGAATAATAGACAAGCATTATATATACAAGAGTGGTGGAATAGTAGACCTTATTTAACATCAGGTATTGTTCCTTTCTCTCAAGTGTGGGATAGTTTTGTAAGTAGAGGTCATGAAGAGATTATACCTTTCCCAGAATCATTTGGTATGTTAAACTCAATGATGAATGGAGGTATTGCACATGGTGAGATTACTATTGTAGGTGCATTGACAAGTGTAGGTAAGACTACTATGGTGAATGAGATCTTATATAATCTATTAGTCAACACTAATAAAAAGATAGGTGGTGTATTCTTAGAAGCCTCTTTAGGTGAGGTGGTTGAAGGTTTGTTAGGTATTCATACTGATCGTAACTTAACATTGGAAGATAAGAAATCTTTAGATTATAGTGCTTTGAGGAAATCTTTTGATACTTTAGTTGAAGATGAGAAGTTATACTTATTAGATCATAATGGTGCAGTGGATGCTGATGAACTCTTCCTTAAACTTAGAGCTTTAATTAAAGGACAAGGTTGTGAAGTTATTCTTATTGACCCTTTACAAGCAGGAGTAACTAGTAATGAGAATGGAACCATTGATGCCTTTATGGATAAGACACTTAAACTAGTTAAAGAAACTAATGCCTCTATTATTATTGTATCTCATATGAGAAAACCTAGTGCTAAGAACCCACATGATGTTAGTGAATATGATACTAAAGGTAGTGGTAGTATTAATCAAATAGCTTTCAATACTATTCTTTTATCCAGAGATAAGTTTGCAGAAAGTGAAGTAGCTAAGAATTCAACTATGGTTAGGTTAGCTAAATGTAGAAGAACAGGAGTTACTGGTGAAGCAGGTTGGTTATTTTATAACAATGCTACAGGTAGAATTGAAAGAGGTGAGTCACCTGAACTGATGGAAGCTAATGCAATAGAGGAGTTTTAACAATGAGTTATTATGTACCAAAGGAACCTAATAATAATATATATGCTATACTTATACTAGTAGTATTTATAATATTATTTAAACTTATTGCTGGAGGTTAATATGTTATTTGTAGATATAGAAACGAATGATATTAAAGCTACTAAAATATGGTGTGTATGTGCTAAAGATTTAGATGGTAATAGCTATGAATGGAGAAGGGATGTTACCTTTGAAGGACTACAAGAAGTTTTAGATAGTTATGACAAGATTAGTTTTCATAATGGTATAGGGTTTGATATACCGATTCTTAAAAATATATTAAATATAAATATAGATCAAGATAAAGTAGTAGATACTTTAGTTCTTTCAAGGCTAGCCAATCCTTCCAAAGAGGGTGGACATTCCTTAAAAGCTTGGGGAGAATATTTAGGGAATTATAAAGGTGATTATAATAACTGGCTTTTTTTAACCGATGAGATGGTAGCTTACTGTCATCAAGATGTGGAAGTTACTATTCAAACTTATAAACATTTAATAAAAGTATTGAAAGGTTTTAGCCCAAAGTCTATTAATCTTGAACATGAAGTACAATGGATTATTCAAGAACAGATTAGAAATGGTGTCTTATTTAATGAAGAGAAAGCATATATACTTTTAGGTAAACTCTTGGAGAAACAGATAATACTTAAAGATGAAGTACAACAAGTATTCATACCTCTACCTACTCCTATAAGAGAGGTACAGCCCAAGTATAAGAAAGATGGTAGCTTATCTATAGTAGGATTGAAAGCCTTGGAGAACCCTTTAAAGACAGTACAAGGAGCATTCACACTTATAGAGTTCAAAGAATTTAACTTAGGTAGTAGACAACAGATAGCTCAATATCTTATTAGGTTTGGTTGGAAGCCTAAAGACTTTACTGATAAAGGTAATATCATTATTGATGAAGGTGTTTTGGCTAAAGTAAAGGATATAAAAGAAGCTCTTTTAATTAAAGAATATATGCTTGTTAGTAAAAGGATATCAGCTATCAATGGTAAGAAGAAATCTAATGGTACTGGAGGCGGTTGGTTGACTCATATTAATAGTGATGGTAGGATTCATGGTAATGTAAATACTTGTGGTGCTGTCACTGGTAGGATGACTCATAGTAGTCCTAATATGGCACAAGTACCTTCAATATCTTCACCCTATGGTAAGGAGAGTAGAGAGCTATTTATAGTATCTAAAAATTATAAGTTAGTTGGTTGTGATGCATCAGGTTTAGAATTAAGAATGTTGGCTCATTATATGAATGATGAGAAGTATACCAATACTATCCTTACAGGAGATATACATACAGCTAATCAGAATGCTGCTGGATTACCTACTAGAGATATGGCTAAGACTTTCATCTATGGTTTTTTATATGGGGCTGGTGATGCTAAGATAGGAGAGATTGTAGGTAAGGGAGCTAAAGAAGGTAAAAAATTAAAAGAAACTTTCTTAAACAATACTCCTGCCTTAAAGATCTTAAGAGATAAAGTATTGGTAGCTAGTGAAAGAGGTTATCTTAAAGGTTTAGATGGTAGAAAATTACATGTAAGAAGCACTCATGCAGCTTTGAATGTCTTATTACAAGGTGGTGGAGCCATAGTTATGAAGAAGGCATTAGCTTTAGTTTATAAGTATTCTAAAGAAGAGAACTTAGATTTTAAATTAGTTCTCAATATTCATGATGAGTGGCAGTGTGAAGTTAAAGAAGAAGATAGTATTAGATTTGGAGAGTTAAGTGTTAAAGCTATTAAAGACGCTGGAGATTACTTCAACTTTAGATGTCCCTTAGATGGGGAATATAAGATTGGAGATAGTTGGTATGATACACATTAATAAAAGGAGCTTAAGAAATGATATATGATTTTAAATGTGAAGTATGTGAACATGTATATGAGGTGTGGTCTGCTATGAATAAAAGAGATGAGCCTGATATATGTCCTAAATGTCAACATAAAAGCCATAGGATTATAACAAGTAATGAAACAGGGTTTATTTTAAAAGGGAATAAATGGGCTAATGGTGAAGCAAGGAGAAGGTATGGGGATAATACAACCTATTAGAGGTGTAACTTTAAAAAGAAAAGAGGTATATAGCTTATATGTTATATAAGAACAAGCATTATATTGTTATAGTAACTAACGATGATGAAGGTGATAAAAGTAATAAAGGGATATATCATGTTATTAGTATAGCTACCAGTGTTATAGAATATAAAACATATATGATGCCAGAAGCTTTTCAAGTAGCAGATGACTTATCAGAAATGTTAAACGAATATGAACTAGGCAAGAGGATATTACATTGAGTAAAAGAAGAAATCATTTAAAGACATTAAGAAAAGGTGCTCATAAATATGCACATCAATTATTTAAAGAAGTCTTACCACAGGAGGAAATACAAAAGTTAAAAGGACATGAAGAACTTCCTAGAACTTATGAGAAAATTAATGAAGGTGGTACATTAAGAGTTAGTAAGAGATGTTATAAAGGTATTTATAAAAAAGTAAAGGAAGAATACTATGCCAACTATTAATACTTTATTGGAAGACATTAATCATTTTATTACAACTAAAGAAATAAGTGTTAATGATAAAGAGAAAGAAAGGATTATAAAAGAGACGATAAAAGATATTGAATATGCTTTGAGGGACTTCCTTTCTCCCAGAGAGAGTGATAAGAAACCTCATTTAAGAGCTTCTAATATTGGACATAATGATAGAAAGTTATATTATGATATGAATGGTGATAGTGAGGAAGAGAAACTTAGTCCTCAACTATTAACTACTTTCTTACAAGGACATATCTTAGAAGCAGTTATACTAATGTTTGTAGAGATGAGTGGTCATGAGGTAAGTAGTAAACAAGTAGAGGTAGAGTTGGAAGGTATTATAGGGCATATAGACTGTGTTATAGATAATACATTGATAGATATTAAAACTGCATCTCCTTATAGCTATGTAGAGAAGTTTGTAAAAGGAGGTATCTTAGAAGGGAAGGATGATTTTGGCTATGCTTTACAAGCTGACTTATATGCACAAGCTTTAGGGTTGGAAGAGAGAGGTTGGTTAGCCATGAATAAAGCTAGTGGTGCTATGACACTTCTTATTAATGATAGCTTTATCAATAATGCTAAAGAACAAGTTAAAGAGAAGAAAGAGCTAATAGCTAAGAAAGAATTACCTCCTCGTTGTTATAATGATAAAGAAGATGGTAAAGGAGGTAATAAAATATTAGAGAAAGGGTGTCAATGGTGTAGACATAAGTTCCATTGTTGGGAAAACTTGAGAGGTTTTAAATATTCAAATGGAGTTAAATGGTTTACACATGTAGAAAAAGAACCAAAGGTTGAAGAGATTTAACTAAAAAAGAAGGAGTAGTATGAATGAGAAAATGAAAAATAATTATACAAACTGGCAAGGTATAGGTACAGATTATAAGAATAATTTTGGTTTTGTATATAAAGTAAGTGACCCTATAAGCGGTCTCTTTTATATTGGTAGAAAGAATTATTGGGCTTATAAGACTGTTAAAAGTAGGCGACATAAGAGACCTGAGAATGATATAAATAATAAGTATTTTAAAGATAACTTTAAAGAGAGTGATTGGAAAACATATAAAACTAGTGCTAGGAATAAAGATTTTAAAAAACTAATAAAGGAGAAAGAAGATACATTAACTTGGGAAGTCTTAGTTAATTGTGGTACTAAAGGATTACTTAATTACTTAGAAAACTTTATTATTCTTAAGTCTTCAGACTTCTTACTAGATCCTTTATGTCAGAATGGACATGTAGGTAAGATATATAAACCAAGTATACTTATAAGAGAAACTCTTAAAGATAATTATATGGAGTTAGATAAATGAATATAGAAGAAGTGAGATGCTGGCGTTGTGGTGAAGATGGTAGTGAGGCTGAGATAGATCAATACGCAGGTTGTAATAGTTGTGGAGAAACAAAAACATTAATGACTTTTGATGAAGCTTGTGACTTATTAAATGAAAGCTACATTACAGGTATTAATATTTATGATATTATTAAAGAGAGAAGAAAGGGAGTATTTTATGACTAGAGAAGTAATAATTACATTGAGTGAAGATAGTGAAGGAGCTATAGATATTAATTTTGATTTAGGTAAAGATTTTGAGAGGAGTGAAAATAAGTCTGATATGATTTATACATTAGCTGCCTCACTTTTTAAATCTGTGGAAGATATGCTTAAGACTATGGAAGAGTGTATAGAGAAAGGTGATGAGTGTGTCAATGACTTATGAGACTTTAACTAAACCTAAGCCCAGTCCTTATGAACAAAATACTTATAGGGATATAGTTGATAAACCTGCACATTATAATCAAGGGACTATTGAGGTTATTGATTATATATTAGATCAACAATTACCTTATACTTTAGGTAATGCTATTAAATATATAAGTCGTTGTAGATTTAAAGGTAGTGAGAAAAGAGATTTGGAGAAAGCTATATGGTATTTAAATAAGTATAAGGAGACTATTAAAGATGAGTAAAGTACAAATGAAAACCCCTTGGGGTCCTACAGGATATATCACATATAAACGAACTTACTCTAGGGATTTACCCAATGGTAGATGTAAAGAAGAGTGGAGTGATACCGTAGATAGAGTTGTTGAAGCAACCAATACCCAACTTAATTGTAATTTTAATGATAAAGAGAAAGAAGATATTAGAGATATGATGCTCTCTCTTAAAGGTACTGTAGCTGGTAGATTCTTATGGCAATTAGGTACTAGAACAGTGGATCAATTAGGACTTCCTTCCTTACAGAATTGTGCCGCTGTAGTAATTAATGAACCTATCAGACCTTTTACTTGGACATTTGAGAAGCTTATGTTAGGTTGTGGGGTTGGCTTTAATATTCAAAGAGAGAATGTATATCAACTACCTAAGATTAAAAAGAAGATTGAAATCATTAGAGTAGCTGATAATGGTGCAGATTTTATTGTACCTGATTCTAGGGAAGGATGGGTTAAACTTTTAGGTAAAGTACTTAAAGCCTCCTTCTATACTGGTCAAGGGTTCTCATATAGTACTACTCTTATTAGAGCTAAAGGTTTACCTATTAAAGGTTTTGGAGGGACAGCTAGTGGTGGTGAGATCTTGGTGGAAGGTATAGAAAAGATTGTTACACTTCTTAACTCTAGGGTTACAAGAAAGCTAAGACCTATTGATGCTTTAGATATAATGAATATTATTGGTTCTATTGTAGTAGCTGGGAATGTAAGGCGTAGTGCTTTACTAGCTTTGGGAGATTATGATGACTTGGAATACTTGAGAGCTAAGAGATGGGACTTGTTTGATATACCTAATTGGAGAGCTATGAGTAATAACTCAGTAGTCTGTTCCAATACAGATGATCTACCTGAAGAGTTTTGGGAAGGTTATAAAGGTAATGGTGAGCCTTATGGACTTATTAACTTAAAAGCTAGTAGACGTATGGGTAGAACAGACGAAGTAGAATATCCCGATCCTGATGTAGAGATATATAATCCTTGTGCTGAACAATCTTTAGCCAATCATGAGACATGTTGTTTAGCTGAAGTATACTTACCTAATATAGAAAGTATGGCAGAGTTAATGAAAGTACTGAGATACTTGTATCGTATTAATAAACATTCTTTAGATCTTCCCGATGCTAGTAGTAAAGAAACAGAAGCTATTGTAAATGAGAATATGAGAATGGGTATAGGTGTTACAGGTTACTTACAATCTACTAAAGAACAACAAGGCTGGTTAGCTACGGCTTATACTTACTTAAGAGATTATGATAAGACATATAGCAAAGAGCATGGTTTTAATGAAAGTATTAAACTAACTACAGTAAAACCTAGTGGTACTTTAAGCCTCTTAGCAGGAGTAACTCCAGGAGCACATCCTGGTTATAGTCAGTATTTTATTAGACGTATATCTATGGATGCTGAATTAGACTTGGTAGATATTTGTAGAAGTAAAGGCTATCATATTGAGTATAAAAGGAACTTTGATGGTACTGAGGATCATACCACAGTCATTGTAAGTTTCCCTTCTTCCTATCCTAAAGGAGCTAAACTAGCTAAAGATATGACAGCTATTGATCAATTAGAAGTAATTAAAAGACTTCAAAAAGAATGGTCGGATAATAGTGTCAGTGTTACTATTTATTATAAGAAGGAAGAGTTAGATAGTATTAAAGAATGGTTAAGTATGAATTATGTAAATGTAAAATCTGTATCTTTCTTACTACATAGTGATCATGGTTTTGCCCAATCACCTTTTGAAGAAATTGATAAAAAGACTTATACTAAGTTAATGAAAACTGTACAACCTATTACAAATGTAGGTGAGTTAAATATGGAAGATTTAGATATTCAGGATTGTGAAGGAGGTGCATGTCCAGTGAGATAAAGAAATGTACTCAATGTAAGAAAGAAAAACATATAACAGAATTTAATTTAAAAGGAGATAAAAAGAAATGTAAAACTGGTAGACGTAGTTATTGTAAGGTCTGCTCAAAAGCTTATTGGTTAGCACATAAATTTAATATTACTTTAAAAGACTATGATAAAATGCTAAGTAATCAAAATAATAAATGTGGTATTTGTCAAACATCTTTTAATAGTATAGATAAAAGAACTGGCAACCAAAGAGCTTTTGCTGTAGATCATGACCATAAAAGTAATGAGATTAGGGGTTTATTATGTAGTAAATGTAATATAGGACTAGGTCTTTTAGGAGATACTTTAGAAGACTTACATAAAGCTGTGAAATATTTAGAAAGTAAATAGGAGAATATATGTATAATATAGTGTTAGATGTAAATTATAAGAACTTTATAGTTAAATGTAATGAGAAAATGGAAGAAGGTTGGGAACCTATTGGTGGGTTAAGTGTCTTCTCCAATGAGTTAGCTCAATCTTTTATTAAATCAAAAGCTTTTATTAAACCAAAAGAAGTGGTGGGGCTTAAGAAAGGTAGAGGTAGACCACCTAAAAATGTATGAGGTTATAGAATGTGATAAATGCCCTTATAACCCTTTAACTAAATGTTTAAAAGGATGTAAGATTTTAAAAAAGGAGAAAATAAAAGATAAAGACTTAATAAAAGAAGAGAAAATAAAAGATAAAGAGGATTAAAGATATGGATGTTAAAGTAGTAAAAGAAGAAGGATATGAAGAAGCCCTTTTAGGTCTGGGGCTTTCCTTTTATAAAGAGAGTGAAGACTTAGACCTATGGTGGGATGATAAGAAGTTAGATAAGATGAGGAAAGTAGCTAAGAAACTAAGCCAGAAAGGTCCCAGCCATAGTAAGTTTATTAGGTTATGTAATCTAACTATTCTTATTAAAGCTCCCAGATTCTTTTGGTCAGAGTTTGATACTTATAAGATAGGTACTACAGGTTTAAGTGCTTCAACTATGCATACATTGTTAAAAGAACCTTTAACTCAACAACATTTTGAGTATCCTTTATTAGGTACATATTTAGATTATTTAAATAGACTTATAAAAGAAGGTAACTTTAAGATAGAGTCAATGAAGAATGCGTTGCCAGAAGGCTATTTACAAACTAGATTAATCTTAATGAACTATCAAACCTTAAGAACTATTATAGCTCAAAGACAAAATCATAGATTACCACAATGGAGAATGTTTATTAAAAAAATGAAAGAACAAGTTAAGTATAAAGAATTATTGGAAGGAGTAAATTATGAGTGAATTATTATTAGTATTTATTATTAGTTTTCTATTAGGTATATATAGTACAAGAATAGATATTAAAGTTAATACTTGGTTAAAAAATAGAAAGAATAAAATAGATGAACATGAAGGAGAAAGTGTATGATGGATTATAAAGTATTGGTGGACGAACCTTATTTAGTTATTAGTGATGATTATAGATTAGGACCTAACCCTAAATGGGGTGATGAAGAGTTCTACTTGGAAGATAATATTGGTAGAGGTATTCCTTTCACTTGGAAAGACTTAGATAAGTTAATTAAGGGTCTTAATAATTTAAAAGTAGTTAAAGAAGTTATTAAAGAATTGGAAGAAGATAGAGTTGAAAAAAGACTATTTAAGTATTTAAAAGAAAAATTAATTTAAAATAAAGCTTGACATTTGTGTAGAAGTATGTTATAATACTTCTATCTTTTAATTAAACAAGGAATATAAATATGAATAAAGTAATTGTAAGTGGTATGGTAGGAATTTTAGCTATGAGTAGTGCTCAAGCTTTTTGGGATTTCAGTGATAATCTAGAAGGTAAAGGTACTTTTGAGATGTCTATGAAGGTTGATAGTTTGTATGATACGGCTGCTGATTTAGAAAGTAATGGCTACTTTATGGAAGCAAATAAAATCTATCATAAAGAATATTTAAAAGCTAACCCTTATAGTATTGACTAATCTTAATATTATATAGACGATAAAAAAACCCTTAAGGACATTATAGTTCTTAAGGGTTTTTTTTATTTAAGGGTTTTTTTATTTAAGGGTTTTATTTAAAGGATTCTTTAATGTATAACCCTTATTCTTTAATTTAGTTGTCACGTTAGTTCTCTCACTATCATGTATTATATTACCTTTTCTTTTTAGATGATAACGTTTATAAAGTTCTAAGAAGTCCTCAATCTTTTTATCTTTTAAAAGTTCTTTAATATAATGATCTGAACCTTTATCAGTAACATCACCAGGTTTTCTACCTTGTCTAAATAGGTTAGCTAGTAATACAGCCGTTGCTTGATCCTTATTAAGTTTACGAGCATCCTTATGTTCTTTCAAATTAGTAAACCATTCTGGTTCATTAGTACTATCACCAAAGTAATGATTATTCCTAGACATTCTATTAGTAGCTGAGGTTATTTCACTAGGTCTAAATTGATATAAACCTCTGGCTGAGTCTGTAGGGTTATTGGTATCGTAGGTATAAGCATTACTATTATTAGTTGACTCAATATCAGCAAACCTATCTGCAATATCTTCCAAGGATTTAACATTCTTAGAGTTATATTTATCTAATCTAATAAGTTCCTTAGCTATTATATTCTTAGTCTCAGGGTTGGACGGAGTGTTAGCTTCAAAGTCTATAACTTCTTCCTTAACTTCTTCCTTAACTTCTTCTTTATTTACCAAACCTCTTTGAGCATACCCTGGTTTATTTATTAAAGCATCTAAAGTAGTAAAAGGTACTCTTGTAATACCTTCAGCTCTCTTTATACTTTGCTCTATTAAGTTATTGGAAGATAAATAATCTCTTCCTTCTTCAGCTGCTCTTCTACCCCAATCAACACCTACTTGATTCTCTTCATAATCGTGACCAGCATCAGCCTCACCTTTACTAGTTAAACTAAGCATATAATCTTTTCGTTGATATAAATAACCCCAAGAATCTCTTATTTCTTCAACTTCCTTAGCATCTTCTATATTACCTTCCGATCTTAATTTTTGTATAAGTTTAGTAGTCTTATATCCCCAATCATAACCACCCATTATATTCTCAGTTTGATCTAGCTCCCCTTGATCTAAATATTTATATTCATTAACAAGCTTATCTTCCAAGTGGATATGATGGTCTATATGCTTATCAGCTATAGCCTTATATTTAGTTTCTCTTAATTCTTTTGCTTCCATACCTTTCTTATAGAACTCCCAAACACCCATCTCTGACATAGGATTAGGACGAGCTTTAAGTGGTTCATCGTCTTTAAGTGGTTCATCGTCTTTATTAACAGGTATAAAAGAACCTGTTGTTATATCATAGACTGATGTGATATCCTCACCACCATCATAAGGTCTTCCTTTATTTAAGTCTAAGGTACTTTCATTTTCTTCTTGACCTACTAAATCATTAACTTCATCAGTACTTTTATTTTCTTCTAGTAAATCATCTAAGTGTATGCTAGTCTCCATATTAAAATCCTAAGCGTCTCATTTGAGCTTTCTCTATATCAGATGTTAAAAACTCTTGTGCTTTCATCTTATCAGAATAAGAGAATTTATAATCATCTTGATAGAAAGTAATCATAGCTTCTATAGATCTGGCTACTTTACCACCAACTTTAATAGGTTTGGTTAAATCATGATTAAGAATAGTATTTAAAACTCTTACTCGTGCAGGATTAGACATCCATTTACCCAATGCTTTAGGTCCTGTTAAGATAGCTGTAGTTGTAGCCACACCTGCTAAAGGGTTGAAGAAACTTACACCACCACCTAAAGCTACTGCTTTTAGACCTGCCATAACTTTTGCTGGGGCTTGCATAGCTGCATTGGCTTGTGCAAACTTAACTAAGTAAGCTAATCCTTGATCTTCATGTTTAAATGCAGTATTACTGGCAGCTATAAACTTCTTAATTAACTTCTGTTGGTTCTTATTAAAAAGTTCTTCAAATACTCTATTTTTATTTTTATTAGTTAAAATACTATTTAATATTTTAGGATCAAAGAAATCAGAACCTTCTGCCTTAGCTGATGTAAAAGCTTCTCTTAACCAAGCACCTTGTACATCCCCCATGATTTTCTTAGAGCTAAAACCTTTTGGAGAGAGTTTACTTCGATAAGCCAATATTTTCTTTAAAGCTCTTATATCACTAGGTTTATTAGTTTTATATAAAGCAGTACCTACTGCCCCCAGATCTTCTGCATCCATAAGAGTAAATAAATTTCTTACAAAGCGTTTGTTTGTAGTTTGTTTACCTAACCTATAAAACTCACTTGCTTTCTCATATAGTTTTAATGTTTTACCATCACCATACACATCAATAGCTTTACGCATAGCTCCTGTAATATCATGTACACTTTGAGATACTATTGCTTCAGCTTTAGTCTTACCTACTTCATTACCAATGTTTCTTTGTATAGCTAGGATGTTTGATCTTAGAGATTGAGCATCTTCAAAAGATAAATATTTAGGTAGTTTAATAATACGATCTATTAAAGTACCTTGCGCATCACCTTTACCTATATCAGAGATATGTTTATATTTTTCATTTATCTTATTGAAAGAGTCTTTTAAAATAGTCATATCTACTACTTGATTAGTATTTCTCATTACAGCTTTACCCGTAGCAGGTTCAACTATAATATCTCCTTTATATCTTACAGGTTGTGTTACTTGAGCTTTTTTCATTACATCATCAATCTGTTTATACATAAGAGAACTAATATCTCTATGTAATACATCAGTATCTTTTAAGACAGATAGGACAGATCTAGCCAAGCCTTCCTCATTAATTTCTTTCTTAGCCATCTTAGAGAAATTATTAATGAGGTTATTACCCCAATTATTTAAAGCTTTCTGATTCTTTATATCTAATTCAAATAAAGTTTCTTTACCTATAGGAGCATTTCTAACTATACCTGCCAATGTATGTAAGATATTATTATCTACAACTTGTGCTACATTTAAAGATCCTCCATAACTTTCAAACCTTCTATGTTGTTTTAAACGTAGCTCTATACTAGGTGTGGGAGTGAATAACTTAGTCTTACCATACTGCCATACTTTAGAACCTACTTTAAAAAAGGCTTGTCCCATCATTTCAGCTATGGCTTCTTCCTCACCAGCTTCTACCGACCTCATAAAAGCTTCTTCAAAGCCAGATGCTTTATTAGGATCATCACTAATAGTCTTATAAGCTTCAGTAGTTGCTTGACCTGTCATACCTCCTATAGTAGCTCCTCCCAAGGCTCCCACAGCTTTAGCAAGAGGATGAGGAGGAGCTAGTGTAAAACCTCTACTAGCTCCTACCATACCTGCTGTAAGTTGAGGTGCTTCTTCTTTAAGGAAATTAGAAGCTTGATCCCAAAAAGTACTTTCTTCTTTTTCTTCCAAGATAACATCGGTACTATCATCGGTATAAGAAGCTTCCAAAGCACGTATATCTTCTAAAGTAAAATCATCTTTGAAAGTATCTTCTTTAACATCATAAGAAGCTTCTTTAGCATGCATATCTTCTAAAGCACGCATATCTTCTAAAGTGAAATCATCATCATCTTTAGTGGGAGTACTTACCTCAGTAATATTCTCTTCCATAGTTTTAATATCCATAAGTTTTTAAAGCTTTCTTAGTTTTACTATCAGACCAACCCATCTCTTTAGCACTCTTCATAATCTGTTCTAAAGAAAGAGCTTTAGGTTTCTCACCTTTAGATCTACGCTTATTAGTCTCTCTAGCCCATTGTATAGTTAGTAGATTAGGTACACTTACACCTTGTTTTTGTGACCAAGCCTCAATGACTTCATCTTCATATCCTGCAAAGAGTAATGCTTTCTGTCTATTTAAGATAGCTCTATATCTCTTTAAACCTCTAGCAATGTTCATGTCTCCTCTACCACCACCTATACCAAACTCAGTCATAAGCCTATTAAGCTCATTGGTAGTTACGGCAGCACCAGATCTAATCTTAAGTTCCCTATTAAATAAAGAAGCAAGAGTCTCTCTAAGTCCTATAGCTTCTTTAGATCTATCATCCCCCAACTCAGCTAAGACTCCATATATCTGATCAGGTATAAACCCTTCTATAATACCATAACCAGGAATGTCCATAGTATCCACACCTTTACTTATTAAGAACTTACCAAAAACTTCTTCTACTTGTTCTAAAGCTGGTTCAGTACCTTTAAAAATAGTTTCATATTTAGATGACAGATCTTTACTATCACGATTAAACCTTTCTCTTTTATTCTCTTCTTCTCTTGCCGTTAATCGTTCCTTTTGTAGCTCTTCTCTACCTTCCTGCTCCCTTCCATAATCAGCTAGCTTTTCCTCTTCCTCCTCTTTTTTTAATTCATCTTTTTTCTGCTGGCTTCTTTCTTCATAAGTACCTTTAGTACTTGTAAATATACCTTTACCTTTATTTTCATTTAAACTACTTAAAGCTAAATCTCTAAGATTATAAGAGACACCTTGCTTATCTAAGTTATCTACTTTGGAAGCTACATCAAAACTTATACGTTGTATTTGATCTAAAGATAAATTTTCAAATTCAGGGTATAATTTAGGATTGGAGTATTGATCATAAAAAACCTTAGTCTTCTCCTTTAAAGCATTTATTTTAACATCATCTCTTTTAGGTAGTACTTTATCTACTCTAGTAAGATTACCATCAGTATCTAATCTAGAAACAACATTACTTTGTGACTCCTCATCCCAGTGAGTAATGAATTCCTTAAATTTAGGAGTAGGTTTCTTCTCAACAACTTTGCCATTTTCTATTTTATAATTAAGCCTATCCTTCATAGATAAAGATGCCATCTGATAAACAGCCAATATATTATCGGGGACATCATACTGAAGTGCTATTCTTGCTCTTATAGCCGCCCTCTCTCCTTCCTTTCTTTTGTGTTCTTTACTCTCTTTACTTTCTAAAGGACTTACATTTGTTCTAGGTGTTAAAGTACCATCATCCTTTACCTGATAAATAACTGTCGCCCCTGTCTCTTCATTGACATAAGTTAAATCTTTGCTATATTTAGGAGGTTCTTTCTTTTTGATAAGTTTACCTTCTTCTATTTCATATTTAACACGATCATCCTCTTCAATATTAGATAACTGATATACGACAGGGCTATCAGGATCAAGACCATAAGTAGTAGCTATTCTCTTTCTTTTCTCTAAATTTTTACCCTCTTTCCTTTTCTCAACTCTTACCACCTCTTCATTACTTAATCTATCCTTTAACTTAACCATATCTGTTTTTAAAGCCCTTTCAATCTCATCGGCTTTTTCTTGTTTTCTAGCCGCCCTCTCTTCCTTATCTAAAAGAGCTTGTTGCTCCTTCTGACTTTTTTTATCTGCCGTATAACCTTTAGCTATACCTCCTAATAGACTTCCTAACATTATACTTTCTCCCTAATTTGTGCTAGTAAAGAAGGTTGAATTTCCTCTTCAATTTTCTCTTCCAATTCTTCAACCTCACCTTTAACTTCATCATCATTACTATATCTATAAGTATCATCTTTTAAAGTCTTTGTCATATCGTCTTTATCTAGATTAAATTCAATGTCAGCTTTAAGACATATAGCAATCAATACATATAAAATAGGTTCCATTAGTAGTAACATTACATCAGGATTCCATTTACCTTTTTTAAAACCTTGATAAGTTATAAGATTAACAAAGAACTCTAAAGGTACTCCTTCCTCAGCTAAAGAAATAAACTGATATAGTTTATCTTCATTTGTAAGTAAAGGGTGTATAGCTTCTAAGATAGCTTCATTTACATCGGTAATTTGAGGAGGCTTCTCCCAAGCTTGTGGATTGGAAGGATCTTGTGTTAAAGACATACCTGCTATAGGTGCTTTAAAAGTGGTATCTTCTACTTGCTGTCTATGATTAATTTTCATTTTATTTATACCTTAGATATTAGGTTTTGAGATTGTCCCCAATTAGCAATAGTTTGTTGTGCTCTCAGTCTTTGGTCTTGACTAGCTTTGGGATCACTTAATATTAACTGAGCTTCATATGAAGTCATAGACCCACCTACCCTTGTACCACTACTAGCTGTGGGAGCTTCATTGGGGTCGGTAAACTTATAAGATGTTGAGGGGGTACTTAAAAGAGAAGATTCTTCAGGAGTTTTAAGTTTTTTAGGGAGTTTAGTTGTTTGTGTAGGTATGACATTTATAGGATATTGTGTAGCTTCCGTAGTTGCTTTTAAACCTCCACCTGTATATTCATAAGCACCTGTCTCTTTACTTACTTCATAATCAAAAGACATACTACGTTGTGCGCCACCTGTTTGTTCCCATAAAGCTGTACCTTGTTCTAAACCTGTAGATGTTTGATCCATATAATCTACCACTTCACCTTGGAAATGTTTAGGTGTTATATTAAAATCTTTATAGAAGTTCTTAGCTACATTTTCATTATAACCACCTTCTTTAGCCAAGCCTACCAGATCCTCTTCACCACCAATGGAAGCTGTTTCAGCCCACATCTGTTGTGTTTGTTGAGGTATAGTTTTATAATCACCGCTTTCATTAATATTTATTTTATTAGTTTTATAAGAAATCTCTTGTCCTGCTTGAGGACTATTAATATTTCCACCTTCATTTAAGAATGTTTGAGAGCCTTCAGTTAATGAAGTCCAACCTTCGCTAATAGTAGAGGCTCCACCTTTAATAGCACCACTAATCTTATCGGTTAAACCTCCTTCACTAGCGTTCCAACCAGTTTTAGCTCCTTCAAATACCTTACTTGCTCCATGACCAATAGCTCCACCAGCAGCACCTACCAAAGCTCCTTTAATATCACCACCACTAGTAATAAAACCAGTGACAGCACCTTTAGCCATAGCTCCATATAAAGCTGCATAAGGTCCTGTAAACATAGAAGCAAAGGCTCCTGCACCAGGTAATATAAAGTTCAAGGCTATGGAAGCTAAAGGACCTAATTTACTAAAAGCTTTACCTATACCTTTAACTGCTTTACCTATACCTTTAACTACTTTTTTAACTGTTTTACCTACACTTTTAACTACTTTTTTAGCGCCTTTAACTACGCCTTTAGCTACGCTTTTAACTCCTCGCCATACACTACTAAAGAAACCCATAATATATTACCTCTTCTATTTTATTTATATTTAACTAATCGCCTTCAAAGAAGCTTGTTGTTAGTTCCCACAAAGCTGTACCAACAGCCGTAGCATTATCTGCTTTAATACCCATAGATTTCAATAACTGATCATTCTCATTTCCCAATGTAGCAATAAGTAATTGAGTCTGTCTACTCTTACCTTGCTCACCTTCTAAAAACTCCCATTGAGCATTATCTCGTGTCTCTTGCCATAGTTTAGACATGGCATCACTGGAGAGATTAAAAGCATTGATAGCGTTGGCTTGATTAACAGCATTGATACCTGCCGTATCAGCAGTATTCATATTTCTACGCCATTGAACATTACTGGAATCAATTTGATATTCCATAGAAGCGTTGAAAGATTCTCTTTGGAACTCTACTTGTTCCTCAAATTGCATTAAAGATTTATATAGTTCTGTATTATAAAGCTCTATTGCTTGATCATTATTGGCTTCAATAGCCAAAGCTTTATTCTTTTCAGTAGCATTAAACATCTCCATACTATCATCTCTAGCTTTATTATTAAGCTCAATGTTAGATTGTAAAGTAGAAATAAATTTATTTATATCATTTTCAGTAGAGGAAGCAAATTGTTTAGCTGCATTCTCCACCGCTACATTACTTAATAGTACTTGTTGAGACCATTGATCATTGAGAATCTCAGCTTGTTGACTATTACTTAAATTAGCTATATCTAGTTGTAAGAAATGTTTAGCATTCTCTACCTGTGCTTGTTGACTATTACTTAAATCAGTCATATCTAAAGCAGCCATGTTAGTGGCATTAAGCATAGCTCCTTGCTGTCTATTACTTAGATCTGTAACTGTCATGGTTTGTAAGAACTTACTATTAGCTAACTCTACTTGTTGATTGAGATCTAACGTCTTAAGATCAATATTCAACTCTGCTTGTGCATTAAAGGTAGCTGCTTGTTGAGCGTTACTTAAATTAGCAATGCCCATCTGTTGGGCAAGTTCAGTATTATATTTACCTACCTCAACTCTAGATTGAAATTCAGCTAAAGCAGTCTGCTGATCTACTGTCATCTGATCTCTACTAGCTTCATTAAGAGCTGCAAGGTTAGCAAACTCTACCTTACCTTCCATATCAAGGTTAACTAACTTAACATCTTGACTTAGTTGTTGAAAGAACTTATCTGAATCTACAGTTGCTTGCCATTGAGATAAATTACTTTGTTGTTCAGTAGAGAACTGTGCTCTAAAAGAAGTATTCTTCTCAGCCATTACAGCTAAATCTACGTTAGTAGTAACATCTAAGTTCTTAAACTCTAAGGCTTGTGCTAGCTGTGTATTGAACTGACCATTAGATACTTTAGTCTGATATTCAGCCAAAGCAGACTGTTGGTCCACATTCATCTGATCTCTACTAGCTTCATTAAGAGCTGAAAGGTTAGCAAACTCTACCTTACCTTCCATATCAAGATTAGCTAACTTAATCTGAGTCCCTAACTGCTGAAAGAACTTATCTGAATCTACAGTTGCTTGCCACTCTAAGACAGCTTCTTGTTGATCAATACTGAATGTCTCTCTAAAGGCTTCATTCTTAGCTTGCATATTAGCCAAAGCTACATTAGTAGTTACATCTAAGTTCTTAAAGTTAAGAGCTTGTGCTAGTTGTGTATTGAACTGACCATTAGATACTTTAGATTGGAACTCAGTAAGAGATTTCTTCTCTTCAAAAGTCATAGAAGCTAGATCAGCTTGTGACTTAGCTTGTAGGTTAGCAAACTCTACCTTACCTTCCATATCAAGATTAGCTAGTTCCATTTGCTGTTGGAACTGTTCATTATTAGCTACAAAGTTTACATATTGATTAAGTTTACCTAGACGTAGCTGATTCTCTACAGACATATTAGCAGCATCAGCAGTATTCAAAGCACTGAGATTCGCCAGCTCTAACTGTAGATCATTACTTAGATTAACTTGAGTCATCTGCTGAGCAAAGTCAGCATTCTTAACCTTAAAGTTAATTAGAGTCTCATACTCTTTCAGTTCTTGTTGTGCATCAAAAGTAAACTGCTCACTCTGAGACTGATTCATAGCTCTCAAGTTTTCTACTCGTATTGACTGCTCATTAGTCAAGTTAGCCATGCGAATATCTTGAGTTAAGTTAGCTTGTAACTCATTAGCTCTTTGTTGATTATCTTGATTCTTGTTTGCTTGTAACTGCAAAGTTTGTGCGTTGCTTTGTGCAATAGGAGTAGCAGCAGTAATGATAGCATTAAATAATGAGTCTCTAGCAATAGAGGATCGACCCATACCTCTAGCAGCAAGGGCAGCATCTACTTTCTCTACAGCAGGTCTTGCCCATGTAGGTATCTCATTATTCTCTAAAGGCTCTAGAAGAGTTTCTAGTTGACTAGACACTAATGCTTCTATAGGCATTTGAGCAATAGCAGCAATTACTTTAGGGTCATCTAAGTCATCTAAGGCTGCTTCACCTTGAGTGATTTCTCTTACCGCTTCCCCTACTTTATCTGAGCCAGAAACTACCGATGCAGTGCCTCCTGTGATAGCTCCTATAGTAGCTGCATAATTAGCGGGAGCAGTACTGTCTAAGATCTTGTTAATCTCTCCTTCAGTAATATGAGCAGCCTCACCTAAGATCTCAGTATCAATTGTAGAGACTTGCTTAGCTACATCAGCAACATTACTATTTATTTCGTTAGTAGAACCTTGAGCCACTTCTGCAGTAGTAGTAGCAGTCTTTCTAGTAGCTACTTCTCCTACTTCACCTATAGCAATCTGAGAAGGTCCTTCAGCTATTAGATCTTTAGTAACAGTATCTACTAACCTAGTAACACCTGTTACAGGGTCTTGTATAATATTAACTGACCGACCTGCTTGAGTAGCTTGAGTAAAAGCAGACTTCAATTCAGGAGTTTGTAAGTCGTTAATAGTAAGTTTATCAGGTCCTTCAGCTTCTAAGGTTTTATCAATAGTCGTTACATCCCTTGTAACACCTTCTACATCTGTAATAGGTTCTACCTGCTCTGCTTTACCTTCAGCACCTTCCATAGTTACGTCTGTAATAGATGTTTGTTCTTCAGCAAGAGCCGCTACTTCGCCAGCTTTTGCTCTTTTAGCTGCTTCGGCTTCTGCGGTAAGACCTTCTGATTTAACTTCTTCTACTTGTTGAGTAAGAGTATCTTTTGTCTGTGCTTGAGTTAAAGCTTCATCTCTTTGTACATCACTAATAGTTTTGACATTATCTTCATAAGTTTTAG